>Ga0099824_1007315_pt1 | contig 14684 bp, 4 predicted proteins | sample SiratrowhiteBW_FD_76837 | JGI IMG/M metagenome (GOLD analysis project Ga0099824, IMG submission 76837) | Root nodule microbial communities of legume samples collected from California, USA - Siratro white BW | ecosystem: Host-associated > Plants > Roots > Nodule | place: USA: California...
GTGTTCGATGCACTCTCTCATTGTGGCGAACGAAGAAGGAAGATCGAAAAGGACGAAGAGAGGGAAAGGGTTTCAAAGATGAGTGTTTATTAAGAAGTTTCTCTCGTTCTTTGATTTGTGTTGCAATGAGAGAAGTGGTGTGGCATGGTGCGACGCTTGGTTTCGATGTATTTATGGAAGCGTAGGGTAAGAAAAACCCTAAAAAAGGGGATACAAAGGCGGTTGTTTAAAACAACCGCCTTTGTATCTCACTACAAAATAATTTTTAAATTATTTTGCAAATACCAGTGCGGTTGTCTAAACAACCGCGTTGGTATCTCCCTGTAGGTGCCTTACCATTGCGGTTATCGCTCCAACCGCGGTGGTATGATTACACTTAATTTCAAAAATGTCACCGCGTTATTTTTAATTGCGGTTCCTTTCTAACCGCGATGATATCCTGCCATGGAATGTGTTTTTTCTACTAGTGATATGTTAATGCTTAACATATCTAATTTTATTTATTTTAGTGTTAAATTATTACAAAATAATTTTATAAACAATTTTCAATTAGGTTAGATTTTTACATAAGTTAAAATGAAACCCTTAGAAAAAAATCAATAAACAAATAGACCAAAATCAATATATTTTCAAGTTAAACCAAAATGAGACCTAAAAACCTACATTGCTCAACCATTTTAATCTATAATTATGTATTTAAATGCGACCAGAGAATTGATAGTTTAAACTAAAGATATAGACGGTTCATGTTGAGAATATGAATTATGAAAATAGAAGGAGAGTCAATAGTAGAGATGATAAGATATATTCAGCTAATTTCTTTAAGATATAATTTGAATTATTCGAATACTACTAATGAAGCTTAGTTATGTATGAGTGGAGTCTTGTGCATATATAAATTAGTATTATATATTATAATTTATTTATATTTTTAACTTTTCTGAAATCTCGACTAGGTAGTAGGTGAAATACCCAATTAGAAATACTTTTTAAGATATGTGAAGATGTAGATGCATAGATGAATAAATGTCGGCTTAGGGAAGCAGTGAAGAGATTCCGGGAGTGCTACTAAGTTCTAGGTTCAGGTTCATATATGAAGTTTCCTAATCCGGTCTAAAGGTCTTCTCGATTTTGAAACAAAGAAATACTCACCCCGACATTATTTGATAAAAGAATAAATGGTAAAATAGAGATTTAGGTCTTTTAAATAAAAGAGGAAATAATAAACAAAAGGAGTCAACGTTAGAGATTGATAAAAAGAGATGTTGGATATTGATTTTATTAATTTTTTCATCATTCCAATAAATTCAATTATGTAGGTAATTTAACTGTCTAAAAAATTGATTTAACCTCAATTTCTTTTTAAGAAAAAAAACTATCCGGATTATTTGAAGATCTTACTTGCTTTATAAAATTTATGAAGCAACTAATATTTGAGTCAGAGACTTAGAGTTGACTTGAAACTTCATGTATGCTTTAGATCAAACAAGTATTAAAAATAAAAATAATTAACTTTATAACCAAATACTTTAAAACAATAATATGGGTAGTTCACTTAAAAAAAATCACAATTTACATAAAATATTATATATATATATATATATATATATATATATATATATATAAAATAAAGATTAGATACGAAATATTATATATAAATATAAAATAAATATTACGTATGAAATATTACATATATATTACATATATATGTATAAAATAAACATTAAAAATAAATGAAATAATAGTATGTTAAAATATACGACGTATATTATTAATATTATTATTAACCTTATTAACACAATCCATACATATGAATATACAATATTTATATGAATTTTATATGATTCATAGTTGTCAGAACTAATATTCTCGAATTATATTTGATATACAAATCTCGCTTTCTGCGTCACGAGTCAAGTTAATCCAAGAGTAACTATTCTTGAAATATGTTTAGTGTATTTGATACCGCACTGACCGTTGTTACATAATTTGATTTCATTATAATTCAAAATTTTTATTTTCATCAACTACTTCAATGGTCAGTTACATAATTTGATTTCATTATAATTCAAAATTTTTATTTTCATCAACTACTTCAATACTAATGTTCATCCAATCAATTTTCATTCAATTACTAACTATTAATAACTCTAGTTTATAAAAAAAAAATCAACTACCAACTTTATACTTTACTCAAACAACACAATTTATATCAATCACATTCTATTTTTTCAAAACTACCAAGTAAAATAACCAATCAAACATACAAAAAGGTTGGAACAGGGTGATCATGTCACCTTCACATTCAGGTCTAACTCAGGGTTCTATTTCAAAAAGTAAACTAATATTTATAAAGACATGGCAACTAGCTTTCCTTACCTCAATTGAAGGAGAAACACTTAAAGAGTTCCAATTCCTAGGAAACAATAAAGATAGTCTAACATGCACCACATAGTCCTTATAAATTATCATAACACATTACTAAAATCATGAATTAACAAAGACTAATCCTGAAATCTAAGAAGTCACATGTAACAGTCTAACCACAAGTAACTAGATAAGCTTGAAAACTGACCTAAGGAAAAAGTGATAGAATCGAACTTACTAAAATTAAACTTTTGATCAGGCAGTTCATCTCTAAACACTGCCATAAGTTTAATGGTGGGCTTTGATATTCAATGTAATGAAATCGGGTCAGAATTCTAGAGAGAAATCATAGGAGAAAAAGGAAAATCTACTTTAAAGAAAAGGTGATTTTATAAAAAATAAACCTCAATAATTGATTTTTCTATTTATATAAACTTTTCACTTTTAACCATACATACTCCGGTGTCATTCTTCTTATAACACTTCTACTCTGTAGTCATTTTTTAGGGTCTTATACCACTTCTACTCTATAGTCATCACCTCGTCCTTTAGCTAAATTTCTCTAATGTCAATAAATAAAAAGATGTGGTAAAATTATTTTATGATAAAAAACATTTAAACCATAAAATAAATAAAAAAAGAAAATTAGTTATGTTGTAAATGATGTAAGAATTATGAAGAGATCCAGAAATAAAAGGAAATTAGAAGAAGAAATAAAAATAATAATAATAATAATAATAATATACCATTATAACATATAATAATAAAAGAAGTACTAGCTAATCTCGTGGTTGAAGAATAAAAGAAAAAAAATAACTTTTCACTGCCCGACATTTGGTTACCAATAATAATAATAATAATAATAATAATAATAATAATAATAATAATAATAGAGTATTGATATATTGACATTGTCACTCCATTTGACACGATTGAGGTGTTAAAAATAATATTATTTTATTACGTATGTCCAATGTGGTAGAAGTGAGTTTTGAGATTAAAAAATGTAAACTTTTGATGGGTTTCATTTTCGAGTTTGGTGTTGTCATTCCTAAGTAGTGTTTTTCTTTGCCAGTTTTGCTGCACCAGGGTTCTGGTTCATTGGTGTTGTCATCGCTTTGGTTTTGTTGAAGTCGTCACCTCAGTAGGTGTTGTCATTGGTGGTGGTGAAGGGTTCCATTGGATTTGGTGTTGGCTTTTGTTTGGGTTGTGAAATGGTGGTGCATTTTCAACAAAAGGCAGGTCTTTAATGGGTATAACATGAAAAAGAAATGGTTTTTTGGTTGGCTTATGGGTTATTTCGTTTTGTTACTCAATCTTTTTCGTGAGTGGTGGTTGTCTGCTTGTTTTCTTGTGTTTTGATGGCTTGGGTTTACGATGGCCATAAGTGTGGATTGGGTTTTGGTGGGAATGTGCCATGGTGTGCATTGTTTCCGCGGTTTAGGGTTGGGTGTGGTTTTTTATTTTTGTGTGTTTTTTTCCATGAATTGTTGGGTTGGGTGTTGGTGATACCGTTTTTCAAGTTAGGTTGTGAATGTGTGATGGCGTGCATTGTTTCCTTGGTGAGTGAAGGAACAATTTAGTGATGGGTGGTTGTTCTATTGTTTTCTTTTGGTGGAAAAATGGATGGGTTTGGTTTTGGAAGGAGTGTGTAATTGTTTTGATTTTGAATTTATGATGGTGTGCATGATGACTTAATTTGGTGTGTGCACAATACATTTCAATTGAGGGATTTGGTGGTACTGCTTTTTGTATTGTAATAAGGTGTATTCAATCAGTAGACATTGATTTGGTTTTAGTAGAAGTTCGAGGCTGGTTTTGGTGTGATTTTGGTTTGGCTTGTAAAATAAGTTCAGGCTTAGTTCAAGAGGTGGGGTGAATTGAACTTAGAAAAATTTTGTAAACAATTAACAATTTTCAAAACTGGATGAAAATCCTCTATCAAAACTATTCAAAAATAATTATTATGAAATGTAAAGTAAATGTTCAATAGATTCCAGAACAGAAACAATCAACTAAAACAAGATATAATATAAATTCAATCAGATCAGATGCGGAAGCAATAAACTGAAACCAGAAAGTATTTCAAATAATCAGAAATAAAACAAGTAAAAGTATATTCAAACAAATAATCTTTCTAGTTAGGAAAGAATCACTACAGATTAAAACCAGATTCAAGAAATACCAAATGTTTTAAGAAAAACTAATTTTTCTAGAAACACAACCAAATATACAGTAAACAAAGTTGATTAAGAAACTAGAAGCAAGAAGTTATGCAAGTAATTGAATATGTGTAAGAACTATTTTAGAGAAAATTCACAAATACACTCAGGAAGAAACAATTAGTTGTACGCGAGAAACAATTAGTTATGCAAACAGCAGAAACAAAATAAGTGTTCAAGAAGAGAGAAAGAAAGATCAAGAACACAAGATTTTATCCTGGTTCGCCTTTCCTCAAGGGCTATGTCTATTCCTTTGCAAACTAGCAAAGATTTCAACTAAAAAGATCTCAAAGATCAGTCTCACACAATACAACACTTGCACCCCGTAAGCAAACCCTACTCCCAGCAGTAACCTGCCTACTGAACCCTACAGTAGCAGTTCAACTAGTACAGATCCTGCTGTACTATCCAAAAGTAAGTGATCTGTGATATTACATTGTGAATGAAAATCCATAGGAGCAAGGTCAATCTATGTCGGATCCCAAATAATAAATTTTTTTTTACTTGTATTTTTGTTTTTTTTTGGGAAAAATAAACATTCTATAAAAACCACATTCATTTCGCTCATTGTATTAAAGATACCGTCTTAGGATGGACGTTGTAGGGTGTTAACACCTTGCCTACACGTAATCGACTCTCGGACCTTAATCTGGTTTTGCATATCGTTTTCGTTTCCTTGATTTTTCTATAATTTTCCATAATAAATTACGATGGCGACTTCTCTTTGAAATTTTTATTCACCCTGTCATGATCCCGGTTGCAGCAACCATAATAATGAAGGCGAGTAACTAGAAATGTTCCTTGTGTATTCTAAGACAACAAAACTTTTAGGACCACATACAAAGATTTGTTAATAATGTTTATTACCAAAGTAATTGAATAAGTAAGTGTTGGTTGAAGACAACAACCAAGTCTTGTGTATCTAATGATTATGTGGTTTTGTTAGCCTAAAGTGGTTAGTGGGTGATCACATACTTAGATCTAGGTAACCATATTCGCCTTAGCGATTTCGTGCTAAAGAGTCCCCACAATCACTACACAAGATTTGCTCAAATGACACATCCCTTGCTAAAGCGAATTTATACCCAAGAGCAACATAACTGGCCACGTACACATTAGTTGCTTCAGCAAATTTTCATGGTTATCCATGTTCCCATGTGTGGTTACTTGCCATGTAAATTTAGCAATTGTACAATGAGGGTTAATTGATATAATTAACTTGTTTTATCTACATTTTTTGTGATTTCCCTTTAAAATGTCTTGAACTAAGGATCTACTGCAAAAAAATCCATCACCCCAAGTTATTTATGTGCTTACCTAATATTCACTTTTGCTACATATATACCAAATGTTGATAATGACCACCCATTACACTGATGTTGGCTATTATCATGAACCAACACCTGAAAAATATAATACTTTTTGTACAATGTTCCTAATGAGATCATCCACAATCTCTGACATAAGTTACATGAGTTATGTACAAAATTTTTCTAATTACCCATGTTAGTTTATGTGGCCACCTACCATGTAATTGTTAACCCCACCAGCTCAGTACCAAAATCACCATCAATCCTTATAATTAAGTTATTTCTTGAGATAGTCATATCTATCCTTCAATTTTAGTTGAACTAAGGTCATAATGCAACTAAGTCCATCAAAAAGTAAAGTTATTGGTCTAAGTTTCGTAGACAGACAACTGGTTATCCACATTACTATATGAGGTTACCCGCAAAGGACTTTTTCAACTTATCCAATCTGACTTCAACAACAGCTCAAACTTTTATTACTTTGTCTAATAAGGTCCTGTTCAGAACTCCAACCTTTGATATGTTACAAACATAACTTGTGGAAAAACCTTGTTTTTGTCATCCATGTTAATATACGTGGTTACCTTACATGTGTTTTCCTTCACAACGCTCGACACAGACGTAAAATCAACATCAACCCTTATTAACTTATTTTTTCTACTGGAATTATGTGTGCCTTTGAAGGTGAGGTGCACTAATGTCCTTGCGGATAGCTTGCATATTCATAAACCTGTAGTTTCATTCACAAAGTTTTGTGCTTACTTTGGTAACCTTATAACCAATGAAATAATGTTTCAACACTCCACCCATATGTCAATAATTGAAATAGAATGCACTAACTACAATATCTGGATCACAACAAACACTTTCTCATAATGAAGGTCTAATATATTAAAAAATAAAAACACTTTTCAAATATGCACAATACATTAGTTGTCATGGAAGGTTTATTTACATACAAAGTTATCCAAAAATTTCCATTACAATTATAATCGACAAATCACTAACGAACTAAAAAGTCTTTGGTCTTTTCCTAGCATACACAGGCCAAGGAATTTTTACAATAACGGCCTTAACACATTGTCTACATTTATGCTTAAGTCGTGTATACAAATTACGCAGTTTCAACACTTCTCCCCTCTTCTCCTTCACTGTTAACATTGACATCACATATACCTTTTTCTTATACATCCTCTGAATTTGGATTCAATATTTACTAAAAGGGAATGTCATATGTTCCGTCACATGTTTGTTTTTCCTTCTGCTTTTCATCCGTTCCCTTGTACCTTGCTGCCAAAACAATGAAAATTATATTTCAAACATCATTGCCAACACCTGTATTCAGTGTTCATTCATGAACAAAATAACCTCACAAAGTTTATACTTACATGAAACCATTTAACTCATGAAGAAAATAACCTCACAAAGTTTATAATTACATGAAACCATTTAACTCTACTCATGTCAACAATCTTTAACATGTACTAAAGTAAAGAAACAAAAATTTACAGAACTTTAGCCAAACCATGCCACCAACAAACCTTCATTTCAACAATCAAAATGACATACTCAAGCCCTATCTCAATCAAAAACAAAATCAATTAACAGTTCAACTTAAACATTCAAAATCACCTTAGTCATCTCATTATATTAATCGTTGATATACCTTTGAATGAAAAACCTCATGAACCAAAAGTGGCAACAAACAAAGTAAACAAACACAACAACACCAAAGTGCAGGTCAAGAACTACATGCCAACATTTGAATGTTGAGTATTGTCGCATGAACACGCCTCTGCTCCCCCACTAAGCATCGCCACCAACAACCTCCGTCTCCGATACCCATTGCTGCAAAGAACCACCCCAACCCTTACCCCTACCTTTTTCCTTCCTTTTTTTCTTCATTAATACTATTTTCTTGATTTTCGCACCCCTATCTTTTTCCTTCCTTTTTTTTTTTTTCATTAATACTATTTTCCTGATTTTCACACCCGAATCGTCTCCCCTTCCACAAAACCTTCGTAACCCTAAACCTTGAATAAACACTTCTATCCACCTTCTGAAATTACTTCCTTCTTTTACTCTAGCTTGCTACACTTGCCAGATTATTGCTGCGCTCAACAGGTAAGCAGTGTCGAATAAGAATTATATTGCTCATGTGTCAAAATAACATTCATAATAAGTGGATACCAAATACCTAAAAATGGAATCCAGATTATCTAGGATCCGGTTTTTGGTGTTAATTCTTTCTACTATTACTTTAAAATATACTAATATTAATATATTAAAATTTTGAAGATACTTAGAAAAACAATACCAAAAATCTAACGGAAGCTCCGAAAAAATGTCACAAATCACTGCTGAAATATGTACTACAGGCTTTATTCTTTAGCATGTGGTTGTAACAACTAGGCAGCCCTTCTTTCGCGGCACCTAGTTATGTGTTTCTTGTTTTTTATTTAACCAGCCAAGAGACAAATTAGATTAAGCGGTAATCCGTAGTTGAATAGTCTATTTGGCTGGCTGGCTGGCCAATATTATACCTTATGATCGTTCTAAAACGAGAGTTAGCAAAAACTTACACACCCACTAACACCATAAATAATGCCCCGAGGAATCAATGAAAACCACATAATAATACTCGTCAACACACTTATCCACTCATATCCAAAATCTCATGAATAGATTTACTCCTATATCATACATCATATACCTTTCTGACGTGGTCGCGACCCCTTCCAACTCCTGCCTATAACCAAAAAATAAAAATTAAAAGAACACACAAGACAAATTCAGAAAACTATAACATTACGAAACCGCCCCCTCGTATGAATACACTTAAAAAATTTACCACAGAAGAAGCCATATTTTACCAAACGTACATCATATATTTAAATACTCCTTTTTAAACCATTGACCCGCTCTCTCTGCGTTTCATGTCAGCCCCTTATATACCCTAGTTTGCATTCCAAAACTCACTCTCTTCTCAGCACCATCATCCCCATAACTTCCTATTCAACTCATCTCGCAATTCCTTTCCTCTTCTACTCATTTCACAGTATTATTCAACCCTTAATTGGCTAGCACCATGAACTCACAAGACATTCCCTCAGGAAGATCGCCCAAAAGAGAACTCCAAGGTCCTCGTCCCACTCCTCTTAGGGTAAACAAGGAATCCCACAAAATCAAGAAGCCACCGGTGGTGACGCTGCCGTCCCAACTGCCAGCTCCACCGCGCCAACCGGTGATAATCTACACCGTTTCTCCTAAAGTAATTCACACCACACCAAGTGACTTCATGAGCCTCGTTCAACGCCTCACCGGTTCTTCATCTTCCTCTTCCTCTTCTAATAAGGTCGTAATAGACCCTTCAAATGACAATAAAGACCGTGGTGGTGATAGCAATGATCATAGTGGTAACGTGGTATTGTCGACGGCTCGATACGCCGCAATAGAGATGGCTAAAACAAATCAAAGCATTAAACAACACCCAAGTGAGAGTAGAGTTGATTCTGGAAGGGTAGATATAGTAAGTCATGGGGTGTTGGAGCGACCAAGCATGTTTCATGGGATTTTGTCCCCTGGACCATCTTCGTTGTCTCCCATTCCTTCAAATTTCTTCTCGCCACCATCGACGGATCCAAACATGGTTAGCTTCTTTCAGGATTTAAGCCCCGTTCTTCATAGTAACAGAAATTTTATGGAAGGTACTTTCATCATGCCTAGCCCTTCAAACTTTGTTTCACCTCGTACCCCATCCATTGACCTATTCAATAATTTCTCGTATAATTAATTTATTCGTTGCTTTTGTTGTTTGTTGAGATTGGATTTCAATCCTCCTTTTACAAAAAGAGAAAGAAGGATATATACGTGTTTTGTTTAATCAACTTCAGTGGGAGTAGTTCCATATACTAGGAAGATGACCTAGAAGGATACTGAGAATTTGTTAATCTTTTGGTGGGTACCTACTTTCAAACTTCTTTAATGGATTCTTTGTTTTTATTTTGTTTTGTTTTCTGTTACAAACATTAATGAATTTATTTATTAGTGGGCCTTTTTGTGCTCAAATATCTTTTGACCTTCACCTTGGCACCATTTATACCGAGTTCCTTCATGCGCACCATCATATACATTGTGCCTTATGTTATACAACTATTATAATTACACTTGCTCGGTTGCACCCTTCGAACCTTGAAAAAAATAAAAAACCATATATACCAGATCTTTGGACAACTTTCACTTTTAACATACGACATTGTAGTTGGCCAAATTAGACTCACAAAAACAATGTGATATTCAATGAATTTAACTCTTGAGTTTGAATGATGATTTATATGGTTCTAAAGCGAGAATAGTCTCTCACACCGTAAACTGATTAAAGGAAAAGAAAATTCAACAACAAATAACAAATATTAATTTAGTCCTTATAAATTGATTGATATTTCATTAAACACGGCGCTGTTAACCTCATACTAGTGTGTCAATTTCAACAATGGTGATAAAGTATTTGAAATTACATACAATAAGAAAATGCTTGATTAATGTCAATCTTTTTATGTGAGCCAATAGGCCGACGCAAATAACGTGGGCTAAATCGTGGACTTTTGGTGTGTGACTCTCTGGTTTTTTTTTTAAAAGAAAAACGTACTTGTATGGGTCTGACCCACAAAAGTGAAAAAAAGTAAAAAAGTTTACGATGGCCTAGCGCATGCTAAGAGTAGCGTGGGTTTGCCTCCGGTAAGTGTAGTGTAGGTTTAGCCCACACAATCTTTTTATAAATTTTTTTTCCTTGTGTTTTGTTGAAGAGGCAACAGAAAAAGTTAAGATATATACTATAATTAAATAAAATGTAAAAAAAAAATAAAGTTTAGGAAATATAATATGAAATGAGTATTATTAGTATATTAGTAAGATGTAAAAGTAATGAAAAATGTAAGAAAGATAAGATAGATATAAGTTTATAAACAAAACAATAAGTTAAAAAATATTTATGAAATTTATTATTAAATAAATTTAAAAAAAAATATGAATTTAATGATATTTTAAATTTTGTGTAGTATTTTTTTAGTATAATTATTATAGCAAAAAATATCAAAGTAATAAAAAAATTACAATATGATGAAAGTTATGTAGTAAATAAATAAGAGATGAAAAAATTTTATGATTATTTATTAATAATTTGATGGAATAAATAAAAATATATATTTGATCTTAACTTTTATAATTTAATTGAATAGTAGTTGAGTCATAAAATATAAATGAATGATATTGAATTATGAAATATAAGTTAATGATATTTGAATAATAAAATATAAATAAATGATAGTTGAAACATCAAATATGATAGTTGAAGCCTAAAATATGAGTGAATATAAGATATAATATGGTAAATGATTCGTAATTTGTTAAAATACAATTTATTATGTGTATTAGTTATGAAGGTATGAATATGTTATATTTTTTCAAATGTATGTTATAATATTTTTGTCAAAAAATAAATAAATAAGAACAATAAAAGAAAGTAGGCTAGAAATGTTGTAATGGACTGAGTTTTACAATTTGGTAAGAAGAGGAAGAGGAAGACATGGTTAGTAAATGTAAGAGCAATATGACAGAAGAGACTCTTCATTTAGTGGTGCAGGGACTCTTAATTTAAAATTGGTGTTCATCTAATGGTGTGCAGAGTAACAATAGTAGATTATATTAGATAACATTCTCATTATGATTGAATATGACATAAGAGACTCTTCATTTAATGGTACAGAAAGGACTCTTAATTTAAAATTGGTGCAAAGTAACATATTATATTAGATAACATTCTTATTAATTATGATTGGATTGTGAATTTGGAGCTTGACTAAGCGATGAAATCATATTTTATACTTCAAATATCATAAAAAAAAATGTTTATTTAATTTTTTTACTAATAAAAATATTGCAAACTTTTCTAACTCACTATTTTTTATTTATTTCGAACTAAGTTTTTTACAAATTATTTTCTTTTGACATTTATTTTTATATCTTTTTTTATATCTTCTTTAATTTTTCACTTCTTATTTTTATAATGCATCATAGTGAAAGTTCTTATTTAATTATATAAAAACTAGTCAAAACATTTATTAAATTTAGTTTTAACACTTATCAATTTTATTTTATTTTTATTTTTCATCATCAAATTAACAATTACATATTATAATAATTTTTTTCCTATTACTTTTATATTTCTTTCATCTTATTTTTCATTTTTTCCCTAATATCTTTAATTTTTTGTTATTTAAAAAATTATATCTATCTCAATTTTTATTTTTTTTCTAAATATTTTTACATATCTTTAATTAAGAGTTCTCCATTAAGATTTTATAAAAAAAAATCAATTCAATTTATACACTTATCATCAAAATTTTTTTCTTTTATATATTTCATCAAATTAATAATTATATAATCATAATAAGTTTTTTTACCTATTATATTTTTACTAAATTTCTTTCAACATATCTTTCATTTTTCTTAATATCTTTAAATTTTTATTCTTTACAAAATTATATCTATCTCATTTTTTATATTTTTAAATACTTTTACATATTTTTAATTAAATCTTAATAATTCTTATTTAAGATTTTATATAAAATACTACAATTATTTTTCAATTCAATTGGAACACTTATCATACTCAACAATCAATTAAATCTTTTAAGATTGAGACATCAACACTTAATTGATAATCGGTTGAGTAGATGTCCCATAATTAAAGACATTTTATTAATTGTCCAACGACTCATTTGTGTGCACAAGGGACCTTATTCACAAATGATTAGGGCTTCATCATTGTTTTAGAGTGATCTTACAAAGAATGTTGTGCATATTAGTATAATGTTTTCCATACTAAAAATAGTGTAAACAACTACATATTATTTAAGCAAATCCTTTTTATCTATATAATAATAGAAAACAATTAGTAGCTTAATAATTAGGATTAGTTTAAGTCTCATGTGGCTTATTAGCTTAAAAAACTTAGTTAATAAGTTGTTAAGTAATTGAATCAAATTTTGAGTATAATGTTACTTATTTAATCCAATCCACTTGAACAATTCAATGCATATGTGAAATTTTGTTAAGCAAATTAAGTTAACTTGATTCGTGTAAAGTGTGAAAATGTTGCGAGACAAATTTGAGTTGAAGAAAATAAGTTTAGAAACTAGAAGTTTTTAATTAAACTTTATTGGGTTAAAATTACATAAATCAAAGCCTATTTTGAGTTAGATTTATTTAATTTTATTTGTTTATTTAAACTTTTTATATTATATTATTAAAATAAGAAAATTTAAATATGTTAAATGTCATTACTTTTAATATTTTTGAAATTATTTCCTTATATGAAAAGTAAAAAATTGTAATTACACGACACAATATAAAGTAATAAGAAATAAAAGAAAGAATAAAATAAAAAAATTAAATAAAAATTAAACATAATTATATTGAATATTAATAATATGATATAATAAGAGTATAACACAAAAAAAATTGATAATAAAATTTGTATTTATCAATATAATGTTATTGTTTGAATTGATTATAATAAAAAAATTTGTTTAATAACATAATAAAACATAATATAAAAAATAGAAGTAAATAATATATATATATATATATATATATAATAAAAATCATGTTTGAAATAGAAATTAGCTTTGTGAAGATACATTGAAGAAGCTGACGATACGGGTTTCTATAGATATATCAGTCAAAAAAATAGAAAAAGAAGGTCGTGTGGGCCAGAGCCCACACTATTGTTAAGCTAAGGATGTGAGGGCCAGAGCTCACGCTAGTTATGTTAGGGTTATGTGTGGGACATGGCCCACGCTATACATGTCTTAAATCTCAGGGTTTGTTTTCCCTCCCATTTCATGTGGCTCCAACATTTCACTTGATGTCTCCCACGCAGCTCCCACATTTAACCTCCAAGCTTCCAAAATCATTTCCATAAACATCTAATCTTCGATTGCACTTTAAAGAAGTTGGATTTGGGTGTAGAGGGTCATTTTCACCGATTAGATTTTGACCTTGAGGTGTGCATGAGCTCCGAGCTGTGGGAAGTGTTCGTGGTCATCGACAAGGACCTTCGACGGAGGTAAGCTCATGATTGGGTTTGGATTTGTTTTGATTTTCGGTTCTCTTTCAAATGATTTTCTATGTTGGTGGTGGATGCAGGGATTTGGGAGTTTAGGGTTTGTGGTTGGGGAAGGCAGTTGGGGGCGGCACGTAGCAGAATTGGGAGTGCCCTTGTTGTGTTCCAATGCTTGAAACCATCATTTTCGTGTTTCCTTTTCTTCTTCTTCGTCGGGTTCCAAAACGGTGTGTATCTTCTATCTCTGTTTTTCATATTCCTACTACAAAATTTGCTGTTAGCTATTAATTAAAGAAACATGTTAATTGCTTAAGCTTTTGCATTCTCAATTGCTCTTTAATCCCTAACTACTTGGCTAAATCCAATTCAACAAGGTATGCATTTTGATAACCTCTCTGTTTTATGCTTCATAGTCTAATCATATCATGTATAAAAACATTTCTTCATAAAATCTGTATAGCAAAATCAAAATATAGAAACTCACTAAGTTCCAGTAATTTGGGTGATTCTGTGGGTATTATCCTCTTAATTGAGCTTGCTAAACCAAAGTCAGATATCTTTGGTTTGAGATCTTTATCAAGTAACACATTAGTGGTCTTGATGTCCCTATGAACAATTTTCAATTTCGATTCTTCATGGAGGTATGCCAAACCTTTGGCA
>Ga0099824_1007320_pt1 | contig 14679 bp, 5 predicted proteins | sample SiratrowhiteBW_FD_76837 | JGI IMG/M metagenome (GOLD analysis project Ga0099824, IMG submission 76837) | Root nodule microbial communities of legume samples collected from California, USA - Siratro white BW | ecosystem: Host-associated > Plants > Roots > Nodule | place: USA: California...
TATATATATATAAAAAATTATAAAATATATATATATATATATATATATATATATATATATATATATATATATATATATATATATATATATATGACTCACGTAAAAAGTTGAATGAAAGTGGTAAGTAAAGGAAAAAGGAAAAAAGAAAACTTCGGATCCAATCTTAAGAAGTTTGATTAGATAAATTGTTTTACATTTAAAATTATTATTATTAAGAGTTATTTTAATTAAAATTCAATAAATAAATATTTTTGAATATATAAGTTAGATTTTAACTAAAGGTATAAGTTATATTAAATTTTATATTAAACAATTTTCAATATGATGCAAGGTTATAACTATTGGATTATCTCTTAAACAAATATTGAAATGAAGTTAGAAATAGAAATAGGAAGGTAGAATGAGAGAGATAATTAGTTTAAAAAAGAAGTATAGAGATAAAGTTAAAATGAAACTAATTTGAGGAGGTCAAGAAATAAAATCCAGTTATTTGTAAAGTCAATTTAAAATATGAAGCATATTTGAATAAAATTAAAATTAAATACTCAATGTATTAGGTTAAGATAATATTTTTTATTAAATGACCCAGTATAGTTATTTTATAATTGCTCATCCATCGGGACTATATTTGTAATATAGGTTATTATTTTCAAAGTTGATTGCGTGAAAATTTGAACCTCCACTCTTTTATTTAGGTTGCATAAATTTCTTGAATAATACAAGATTAGGTATCCAATATGTTGTCAGTTTTCTAGTCTAGATAAGATCACCCTTCGCTTTTTTGAAAGACAAATCAAATTTTATAACCACCAATCACAATTACACCACAAAATTTAAATACTGCAGAGCTATTACAAATTCAGACTAATATAAACATCACCCTTCGCTTTTTTGAAAGACAAATCAAATTTTATAACCACCAATCACAATTACACCACAAAATTTAAATACTGCAGAGCTATTACAAATTCAGACTAATATAAACAACGTGAATACTGCATAGTTAGTAGGAGAGTTTATTTAAAGTTGTGACATTATGAGATAAAAAAGTTAATGTAAAAATCTCAACTTAATTTAAGAAACTGCATAGTTATAATACCGTTTACCAAAGAAATCAAGGTTTGATTTCTAGGCCCATTAACTATTTACCATTGTTCTATGAAATTTTAGTACTCCACGTCTATGAACCTCTTTAATAGATAATTATGAAAGCCTAAATTTATACAGCATTTTCCTGTTGGCCTGTCTATTCTGTTGAGCTGTACTCAGGAAGTCAACACCTTCACGGTTGGAAATAGTGAACTGTGACAAAGAAATAAAACTTGGCCTGATGAAACCAGCCCATGAAGGTGTTTGAATTCTGAAATAATTAATTAATTTTGTGATAAAAGTAATATAACAATTTGTTTTCATATATTATCATCAGAAGTTTATTGGATAGAATTCATTCTTATATGCTATTCAAAGTGGCTTTAGCAGCCCTCTTGGAATTCTCCTTGTATTTAAAGTCAAGGGGACAGGATTCTAGTGCACTCCTTATCTCACAAGAAACATATCACCTAGGTCAATACAAACAAATTCAATTTTTATACATGAAAAAAATCTCACTAAAAGTGATTTATCAACTTTTATCATTGATAAATCTAATATATATTTTATTTAAATAACACGGAAATAAAAAAAATTACTTTTCAAAATATTCATTATTATTAACCAATTAGTATATACTAGATATATGTAGATGTGTATCTTAAGTATAGATTATTTAGTGTATATTATTTATTATTTTTGACATAAATCGTGTGATGTAGACTGTTTATGTTAATAGTTTATATCAAGTATAGATTGTTTGGCATAGGTGTAGACCGTCTATGTTAAGTGTAGATGATTTATTCAATTATAGATCGTCTGATACAAATCATCTATTTCAAAAATAAACCGTTTAGTGTAGACTGTCTATGTTAACTATATGTCAAATATAAATTGTTTATGTCTACTAATTGTATAATTTAGATGTAAATGACCTAGATGTGTATTTTAAACATAAACATTCAGGTTGAAATTTTTCTTTTATTTTATTTATTATTTTTTCTTATTTTATTTGTTATGTTGTTTTTTTTGTATTGTATATAGACAACTTCTACTTGATTTTACAATATATAGTTTTTTTCTAATAAGATTTTTTTTATGTTATTTTTTTTTTCCTTTCTTTCCTTTCACAATAACTAATATGAAAATTACTGTTCAATTTGATCAAAATTCAAGATTACACCTACTTCAATCAATCTATCTATACCTGAAAATATTCTCAGCTTTTCACCAAACAAGAGAGCTATTTTCAGCAACACATTTTACATGCTTCTAGTTTACTTCAAAGTACATACCCTTCTCAAGTAAATTACCTTTTAAAGTGTTCTATTGTATCAAGCCATCAAGCCATCAAACCTATATTAGTTTTGGTCAATGTAAAATTTGGAAATAGAATATTATGCAATAATTAGCAAATTTTGTCAAGAATTTTGGTTGTTTTTTCTTAAATTAACGACAATAATGTCAATATCTTGTATATTTAAGAAAGCACCCTGCATGCCAGGTGACCCCCTCTAGTCGTATTAGGTTTATTAAAATAAAAATAAAAACAAATAATATTATTAAAAGTATACTTGCATAATGCATCCTTGTTCTCCTTTCTTATCGTATTGGAATTTGTATACCTGCCGTTACAAAAGGAAACACCTACATACGGCAACGAAATTTTAAACCTCACCTTACATTAATCTCGTAGCACGACAAGCTAAGGTTTGAAAACATGTTTATGAAATCTATGACGTCCATTTTCAAACAAATTTTCACACCCAAGAATTGACAACTTGGCACGATGTTTCATCAATTGATGGATTAATTTGGCAGCCACTCATCGCTTTCTGAAAAGTCAAGTTTTGACATTTGGCATTAGGGAGTCACAGATTGTGCTCCTCACATATTGTCTATGAATATTTATATATTAATTTTGCTTCATTCTTCACACTAAAGCTTCTAATTTTCATGTTGTCTAATGCTACACGGTCAAGTATAGACACACCATTCTGACAACCTATTCATACAAACTATATTTCTTCTTTCAATTTCTACCTCCAAATCTTTATCACAGTCATGAGAGTTTCAAAAATCTCAACCCTTTTTCTGATTCTCATTATCCTGCTGCTGTCTTCAATGCAAGACTCATATTCAATCTCGCGTTCAGACAACCACGTAAATTTGGAAAGCAGATCAACAGAAAAGAAGATTTCGTCCATGTTTGTTCAGAGTTATTCTGCTATTCTTTCTTCTTTGAACTCAAGGAAGAGTAAGTTGAAGCAAATTCATGCAGTTTCTCGTAGGCTAGTTCCTAGTGGACCAAACCCTCTTCATAATTGATCATATATACATGGTTCTAGATGACATGCATATAAATAAACCAAGAGGTAGTGGTCATCAAATTAAAACTACTTGTCAATTTTAGATAGTATTAAAGAGTTCAGTTGTTGCTAAGGCTATTTCCTGAGTAAGTGCAAGTTCTTAAGTGATTATAGTCTTGTAGATAAAGTAGGTATAAAATTTGTGTTTTTGGTCTCTCTGTGTTTGCTGTATCTTGTGATCATATTGAAGTTACGGATTCTTTCCTAGTCATATTATACCAAAAGTTTAGTGACTTATGTGATTTCTATATATATATATATATATATGCTCTGATGGATTCTTCATTCCATGTATCATCTTAACTTCAATTCCAAATATTATCGATTTTCTCATATGTTTCTCCACTACTTGAGAAGTCCATAAACTGTGGCTAAAGACTTTTTCACATTGAAAATGTTAATTGTAATTTGTGGGTTTGATTTCATCTTGAAAGAAAGAGTTCATGCCATCAAAGTTATTTTGATTTGACCTATGTAGCAGTTTGCTCCATCCCTTTGGATTTGTTATCTTCTGTGTAAATTATAGTCTCATAGTGTGGTTCTCTCCGTTGACCAATTCTTTTTCCTTGCAAACCTTTCATCTGTTTAATAACCGGGTTCTATATTTTTGAATGCAATATAACTGGTTCTTATTCAATTACCACCAATATTGACTTTTTATAAGCCATTAGCAGCCACTCCAATAATGACATTCGAAAGTAGAGTTTCATTTTTATTCATGCTCAATGTAAATTTTTTTATTATCTTCCTCAAATAAAAAATAATGTAATAACCTTTTAAGTGATTATAAAATTCAATAAATTTACCATATATAATAGATGCAATAGAATAAGAGTGTTGATTACTTAATATAATATCATTGTATTTAAATTATATTCTTTGTAAAGAATAATACACTGTATATGTAGATAAAACAATAACTGTGAATAATTCCTTTTCAATTTTTTATAATGATAAAAAGAGATAAATTGTATTAGAATGATTCTAAGAAATGATTATTTTTTTTAAATTTCATAAAATTATCAAAAAGTTATTGAATAAAGTGAACAAGACATTAACAAAATATGTGTAAAAAGTGGGATAGGCATTTTATTTTTTCAGTGAAAGATAAGCTACACTATTGGGTGATGCCGATGGGACAAATGAAGAAGCCCAATTGAAAAGTGCAACCCATCAATGTGTACTGCTTCTTCCTGGGCCTCCTTTCCTTCTTCCTGCACTTCCATAGATTTTTAAATTTCCAAAACTAACCTTTAAGTAAATTGTAAAATGTCCCGATTACTCTCATATAATCTTACACTTCCATCTTTTCATTTCACCCTGCACTTTCAGCCGCACACCACACTACCGTAGAGAACGAAAAAAAAGTCACTGTCACATGAATAATTGCCACGGTTGTCCACTGTTCATGTCACCGCCGGTGTAAGTGAAAGTATGTGTATTATTGTTGTCACTGCCGTTCACCGAATTCGGAAATCTGTAATTCTGAAAATAACCATTATAAAATTATTTATCATTCAGTTTAATATTTCAAATTAGCGTAATCCAAAATAGGAATTTGCTTCCAGGTCAATCCGAAAGAAAAAGATATATTCCGAAACACACTTCCTATATTTGAATTCGAAAGATAAATTTGTATTCAGGAACAATTAAGCTTTTGTATTAGTCTCTTCCAAAAGACAAATTTACTTGAACGTGAACGTGAATGGTAATGGTGACGTGAACGGCAATGATGTGAACAGCAGTGACAACAGTACACATACTTTCACTTTCACCGACGTTGACATGAACGGTGGACAACCGTGCCAACTATTCATGTGACGACGACTCTTTCTTAATTCTCTACGGCGCTTCTGTTATGGAGGTATATAATTGGAGGTTGTGGTCTGTGGCTGAAAGTGCAGGGTGAAATGAAGATATGGAGGTGTAAGAATATATGAGACATAAGACCTACCTCACTACTCACAAAAAGAAGTACGAAGGAATCAAGGTAAGGAAAATGAGATTAGCTATTTTCATATTTTTGGTAAGGTACCTCTAAGTCTTACTACCTCTTCAAGTTTTCAACTCTAAAATTTTGTATTCATGTTTTCATAGATGGATTTATGAATCTTACCTTTGAGAATGTAATGAACTTTCAAACGTTTACAAAGACTATGCTGGTAAAATAAATATTTATTATGATAAGATTGTTACCCATGGTCATGGTCTATTTGTGAGTGTATGGGAGGATTTAATTCATTGGGACTTAATTGAGTCGCAGATATTATTTTGGTAGTCCAAGATATGGTTATAATTGCTCAATTATCTTAATTAATCATCACAGTTTCATTCATATTATTTATTTGTGTTACTGACATATTTTAATATCTTCAATAACATTTTGCAGATATAAAGAAAAAAAAACAAGAAAACATTTATATTTATAACCACATAGTATTTATTACTTAATGAGGACTCCTTTTGAAGATGTAATTTGTTTTCAAGAAGTGAAATAGTTAATAATAACTTACAAAAGGTTTTTATATGTATTAAATAATTTCGAAGGTAATATTTAACTTTGATGTTGAATACTAAGTGTTTATCATCACTACTAGAACTTGGTAATTTATTTTATTGCAAAACTATATTTAACATATCTCTATCTCACTTTCCTATATTTTTCTTTTGATCACATATATTTTCCAAATAAAATCAAGCCATGAAGAATCCGAATAGACTTGATTCCTACATAGAAGATATCTCTGCTTACTTTTACGGGAGTGGTTGGAGCACGAATATAATAAAGAATACGGTTACATCTAGGGACATTGTTCATTCTGCCATGTTCTTTCTCTCCGGAAAAGGAATGCCTCTAACACTAGACAGTTTGGTGGTAGTGACATTTTCCTTGCTACTTATTATTTATTATAATCCCTTGCTTATCCTATTGCTCCTATTTAATAATAGAAGAAGGAGAAATATGATGAACATTGTAGTGTGAGAGACGATGTAGTAAAACTGAATCGTCTATAATCTTGTATGATAAACTTTTTGTTAGTATTGTGTATTTTGGAAAGACTCTAAATACGAAGTTATGAAACCTTATCGAACTTTATAAAGTAAGTTAGACGAAATCTTATAGTACAATATTTTTTCAGAATATAACCCATCTAAGAAAAATAAGAAATTTGATGGCATCATCCGATAAGTATTTGAGTAAGGAATAATTGAATAGATAAGAATTTCCTATTGATAGGAATAATTGGACGAAAACTCAATTGAAGGAAAACCTGGTAAAGATTCAAAGAGAGTACTTTAACTAGATAAATTTTCCTCGAGTGATAGCTTAAGATAAACTTCTATTTGATGCTATTTTTTTTTACCATCTTCTTAATATTACTTTGGTTGTGATTTAAATAGTGATAGTTCTTAATATACTTTTGAGACATCACATGCAATCCACAGGGTTTTCAATTCCCTGAGAGTTCCTTAATGATCAAGATATGAAGTAAATTGGGAAAATTTCCTTTTGCAACTACTGTGCAGAAGAAGACGTTTGCTCAGAATTTGAAAAACGCTTGTGACATCCCTCTATTGCATTTGCCCTCTCCTTGCCTCAAAAGAGATATTTTTCTATGTGCAGATAAAAAAAAACCGTATTCGGCTGGGTTTAAAGAGTGTAAAAAAGTCACTTGCATGACGGAATCATGCTTGCCAAAAGAGACAAGCCTCTAACACACCTGGACGTGTATAGAAAGTTGGACCTTGCTTGGGAATCCCTTGGTTATTAGAAGACGATTCCTCTTGGCAAGGGATTATGTGAATTTTCGTTCACCTCTTTGGAAGACATGAGACATGTGTTGGCAGTTAGATCTTAGAATCTCTCTCTAAGATTTTTGCGAGTCTTTGCTTGGACTAAGGACTTCGTTTTAACAACTATGAAGCTTACTAGAATGTAGTATTGGGTTAGAATTGATGGCCTCCCTTTGGAGTATTGACAATCTAGTGCTATTTTTTGTATAACAAGAGGGGTTGGTACTCTTATCACGTTAGTTAATTATACTATGAAGGAAATCCCTGACTTCTATGCTTTGGTGCTTCTTGATGTGGATCATAACCCTTGGCTTTGTCTTTGTGGCTAATGTGGAGTATAACGACTTTCGCCCTTTTGCTCTTTAGGTAAAATGATTAACCATATGTTATCTGCTTACAGGCATTACCCCCAAAATGATATGTCTGATCAACAAGTGAAATCTAAACAATGTTATGTTCCTAAGTTCAACTTGGGGACAAGAGAGAAAAGTGTAAAATTACATATCGAGGTAGTTAATGTTATTAATATTGATGTTTCTAAACCATCTTTTGCCTTTAATCATGGTTGTGATTAAGAAGATAGCTTAGAAGGGTGTAAAGTCTTGTTAATTATTCTTAGCAGGTTTTAATGGTTCAAAATGTTGAGGAGATACAACATGTTTCTTCTAAGGATGACTTGACTCATCCATCTAATTTGACTCTCTCAAGTTTTGTTTCTAAATTGTTTGTTTTGGGTGAAAAGTTGTCCCAAGATAAGCATGGATTTGTGAATATTTTGGATTTTAATCCTTCTTGGTTGCTCCTGTCGTCGTTGTTTCAGAAGCATATAATATCAGTTCTAAGCCTATTGCTTCTGAAGAAAATTCCTTATAGGGTGTTGGTATGCAGAGTTTGGTTTCTAAGAGGTGGTGGATATATTGGAAGAGTAGGCTTCTAACTCATATTTTGATGGTAATGATGATCTAATCCAATCACCCTGCAACCTGGTTAGATCACCTAAAAATGTTTCTACAGTTGTTGGAAAAAATCACTTAAAATAACTTCTCATGATTTTGTTAAGGTTAAGTTTGATGTTACGATGGATGCTGGTTTGGAAGTTTGAGGGTTTTGCTTTAGCCCTTCTAGTTTGTACTTAACTTTTGTTGGTTCTTGCTTTGTGGTTCTGCAACTAGATGTTAGTGGGGTACAAGTTACTTGAACTCTTTCTTCTAAGTTTGAAAAGGAGTGTAAGTTGGTATCTAAGTACTAGGCTGATCAGGTGGAGTAAGGATTCCTTAGTGATCCGAATGAGTTGGAATGATGATCAGACTTCTAAGAAGCCCGGGAAACCAATAAATGGTGCTTCCAGGAATGCTAAAAAACTTGTTGGAGTTGATACTACAAAGAAGAAATGATGAAGGAGTTTGTGCTTTTCATATTTTTTCTTTCTTTATTATTTTGTTTTTTAACATAACTGATAAACCTCTTATAACTCTTCTATTGGTTCTTTTTAGTTTTGTTATTCTGTGTTATTTCATATTATTCTTATGGGTTGATTTGCTTTGTTTATTTCTCTTTAAGAATTTTGGTCTAGCCCTCGTTATCTTATTTTTTTTCCTTTTCTTTAATAAATTTTATATAATAACTTTATGTTTAGCATGAACTTTATTAAAATAAATAAATAAATATTTAACATATAAAAATAAAATATAGATAGAGTTGAGTTCAATCTTAGATTAAATTATAAAGAATCATTTGAATATTAATAATTTATCAAACACATTTTCTACATGCAACTATTAAAATTTAAAGAAAAAGTAGAATTTAAAATATATATTTAAGAATAAAACAAAATTAAATGCAACAAAATTAGAAAATTAAAACGAGAGATCAAACGGAGAAAAATAAATAAATTAATTATTTTACTTAAAGAAGTAATTATCTTTGATTAAATTCATTCTAAATTGATTAATATAATACTATTCAATAATTATTGAATCTGAATTTCATCAATTGGAAAAGGAATTCAAGCAATCTAAGTTCAAATCAATTGCATAATTGTTGCAAAGAATTGTTCAAATTTCAATATAAAACTTAATGAACAATTGAGGTGAATAATGTTCAAATTTCCATATAAAACTCCATAAATAATGCATGATGTGAATAGTACGAAGAAGAGAATACAAAAGAGAAAAAGAAATGACAATAGTAAATTTAAAATAACAAAAGAAACAATCCAATTAAGTAAACGATAAAATTAATTTATTTCCAATGATTATGTGTATCTATCGTAGCTTCACTAGTGATTAAAATCTCTAAGTCTAATTACAAATGTCCTATCCTAATTTCGTGTGGAAAAAATACAATAAATTAAAATAACCTTAAAGAAAACCATACAAAATAATAAGAAACATCAAATTTTGTGAAAATATATACATTTTGATATCCCAAATATAAAATATTTAACTAAAAAAATCAACCAAAAGATAGTATATAGTAAACGTCATCAAAAGAATATATAAATTTTTGATAACTAATTAAAGTATTTATATAAAACAAGTCCAATTTTTTACTGAAATCCTAAACCAGAAGAAGTAAAATTATTGAAAATAATTATGAAAAACAATTTAAAGGTACAATAAACTATAAAGATGTATATAAAATATGTATAATAACAAATAATCACTATAATTATAAAGCACAAAAATCAACAAAGTATATGCTTTGATATTAATATGTTTAAGTATTTAATAGTTTAATTGGTTTATTCTAAAACCCAACTTTATTTTATTAATAGATTTTAATATAAAGATTATTGGATTCTTGTCAGATTGAATTTATAAATATTTGGTTAAAAGGAGATTGTTTTGGAATCATCATAGCTTGATTTTACTAAGTAGTTTTATCTTTGGTAGAGTTTGAAGTTATTTTTATTTACTTTTTATTGAATGGATGATTAAGGCGAAAAATGACTAATGGATTAATCTGATCCATGAAATTTTTATTGAAATTTTGATATAATGCACTTTTTTTATGCCAAATTCTGGTTCTATAAACTTTTTTGTGTTTTTGTCACATTTTAATCAGAACCTGTAAATTTGTTTGTGTTTTTGTCACATTTTGATTGAACTGAGCCGCCAGATTAATAGATATAACTAACATAAGAAGAAACTAGAAATTTTAAGTTGCTAACATAATTTTTTTTATTTCATGTAAATTACGTGTTAATGTTCTTATTGTTAGAAGAAAATTTTAACTTTTAAATGTCTAAGGTATTTTTTAATTTATAGGTATTGTGAAATCTGTTGTTTAAATATTGTTAAATCTATTGTTTAGATAAAAAAATATTATCTACCTTTTAGATTTATAAGAACTATCTCCATTAACGATATTTATAATGCAAAGGCTATAAATAAAATTCTTAAATATCTAAATTTATAATTATATTTTTTATGTTCTATTATCATAAAAAAAAGTGATGCCCATTGACTATTTCTAAGAGATTATGAGCTATAAAAAATTAAAAATTAATTTAAACGAAAATAAAATGATAGCATATTTAAATTATATTATTAATAATTTAAATAATTAATCAAACAATTTTTATTTAATTTGAAGTTATATATTAAATTGCCGAAACTATTTTGTTTTTGAATAAAATAAATTTAATTATTTTTAAGAATTATGTCAGTAACAATTATATTAGCAAAAATTGTTTTAATTAATTAAATGATAATGTATTAGCTGAAACAAAAGATGTAGTATCATAGTTGTTAGTGTTTTTACAGGTCTGGAATAGGTCTTCTCAGTCTTGGGTAGTTGCCTTTGGGTTTTCAATTTCTCCCTTAAATGGTTTTCCAATGTTAACAAAAGTATTCCGAAATTAGAACAAGAAAGTGATTTTAAATAAAAAAGAAATGTATCTTTCTTTTCTGAATCTAATGTACTTTTTTGTAGAGTTCAGGTATTGTGTAATATCGATATGATTGAAGTACTTCTAGATCTCCTCATTACATTATAGTTAGTGAAAAAGAGAAACGAAAACTGTTTTAAGAAATTATCATACATAACTAATTCGTTAATTAATTAATTCATTCGTATATTTTGTTTAATTAAGTTTATGATTGACTACATATAATCATGAATAAAAATAAAATGTTTATTTTAGAATTATTTTTAGTCAAATAATTAATTATATACCAAAACCATAATTATTTTCTTTTTCATTTGATAATTATTTTAATTAGTTGTTTGTGAATATAATTATAATAATATCAAAAAATTGATTATTATTAATTAAATAATTTACTTATTCTAATTAAGTATATCTTCATCAGTTGTGTTCAAATTAGTATCAAATAATATATATTAATATGTGAGTTTAAAAAAAAGTGATAAATTAAGAAAATAGTATATATAATTTAATGAAACTCAAGATGTTTAGGTTATACTATAAAACAAAAGATTTAGCATATGAAGATAAAATAGGGTTAGATTAAATTTTAAAGAATCAATTGAAAATTAATAATTTATCAAACACATATTCTACCTCAAACGACTAAAATGTAAAAAAAAAAAAATGCATAATTAAGAACTAAACTAAATATAGTCAAAACAAAAATTAAAAATAGAGATATTTTTTATCAGAAAAAATAAATAATTAACATAGAACATTTTAAGAATCCTCCAGATTTTATACAAAGTAATAAAAGATAATAGCTCTCATCCTTTGACCCCAATTAATTATAATAGCAAAAATTGTTTTGACTAATTACCCCAATTAATTAAATGGTAATCTTTGAACTGAAACAAAACTTGTAGTATGTTACAATTATAATTAGTAAAAAATAAATGAAAACTGTTTTAAAGGAAAAGAATCATGATATTATTCAAATATAATTATTGAAATGAAAAATAAATGTCTATTTTTTAATTATTTTGTTCAAATAATTAATTATATATCATAATACCATAACTCCCTTCTCATTTGATAATTATTTTAATTAGTTGTTTGTGAATTATGATAATAGTAATAATATAAAAACTTTTTTAATTAATTATTATTAATTAAATAACTTATTTCAATTCTTTAATTTATTGTAACTAATTAAAATAATGTGTTCATTGTTATAACTATAAACATTTTAAAAAATGTGAAAGAAATGATTTTGACATTATAATATATAAAATTTTATAAGTGAAAAAGAAAATTGGCATTTGACCGTGGGTAAAAATGCACACTTAGCTTAACTTTTCCATTATAAATAACTTGTCATAGATCTCTACTCTGACATATTCTCAAAAGTAATATTTTATAATCTTCTATATTTAACTTTCAATCATCCACTATTATAGTCATGAGTGCTCCAAAGTTTTCAGCACTTCTTTTATTTCTTATCATTTTCTTGTCTTCAGTACTAGATTCATATTCAACTTCTCGTTTGAATAGCCGTGTAGTGGGAACGAAATCATCGGAAAAAAATATTTCTCCCTTATTTGGTCAGGCCTATTTGCAGATAGAAAAGCCCAACAAAACTCCCAGAATTCTAGTAATAGTTCCTAGTGGTCCAAGTCATCGTCATAACGGTCAAACTCCTGTTGGTCCTCCAAAACATTATCACAGCGGTTGAAATTGTTTATTTGCATGACTGTATAACATGCATTGAGTGAAATAAGAATTACTACTCATCTTTTCTAATATATCTTTTTCTTTCTTATAATAATGTATGCTGGCGCGTATATATATATATATATTGTTGAGTTCAAATTAATATCAAATAATACATACTCATGTGACTTAAAAAAAGTAGTAAATTAAGAAAAATAGTATACATGGTTTCATGAAATTTAAGATGTTTAGGTTATATAACAAAAGATTTAACATATTGGATCGGAGTTGAGTGAGGAAAATAAAATAACCTAATTTTTTTCTAGAGAATTAGAGTGTTTGAGGACGACTGAGTTAGGTTTCTTGAAATGGTGTCTTTGTTTTTTGATACGGTTTATAATCAGTGTCACGTCAATATATTACTATCACAGGAGAAAATATAATAATCCTAATAGAGAATTAGATTTTTTGAAGGTGGCTACGCAAGGTTTTTCTCGGAGTGGTATCTTTGTGTTCTTGGTGTAGTGTAATTTGTTTCTACATTTCACATATGTTGTTTCTTGATGTAGAGTGCTTTTGTGATTGGTTTGGGTTGTTGTGCATTTTTTTAGGCATAATGGGTGTGCAATGTAACATCATGAAAATCTGGAATCAAAATCACAATCTAAAATCTTAAGTATCGTCTACAAGGACCACTAAAGCTATTGTATAATGAATATCGTCTATCGTCTATTTATATAATTCTTGTTCTAGCAATTTCTTAAATAGTTTGTGTAGAATAATATTCAATAAACGCATTGTTTATCTTCAAGTGAAGGAGATAAGATTTAAAAGATAAGAATCTGAACCACATTAAATGTTGAAGATAAACTTAACATATAATCAGTGTCACGTCAATATATTACTATACACTACAAGAAAAAGTTATTTATAGACACCAATTTTAGCTATCAAATAAAATGATTGATAATTATGACTAAAATAACTACCAAATTAGGTTTTTGTTGCTAAATAACTACAAAATAAAATTAATGGTTGAATTTAGTGATCAACTAAGTTAAGATAATTGGTATCAAACATTAACTACCAATGTTTTAGTCACTTATACTATTAGATTCTAAACTAGTCTCAAAATAAATTAGTGACTGATATTATCATTTTAGAGACCAATAAATTAGTTTCTAAAATCAATTTTTCTTGTAGTGATAGTTAAAAACTTCCTCTACTCTTCAATGAAACAAAAGTTTAGGATCAAACTAAATTGATATAAAATACTTGAAATGAAACGAGAAGTAATGATTACAATATATTCTATAAATAGAACTCTCTTAAACTATATAAGACTCATCTCACTACTCACAAAATGAAGCATGAAAGAGAGAATGAAAGAATCACTACAACAAATATTACTTTAGGCAACAACATGAAACCGTGGCCTAAAGCATAAAAATCGTAGCCTAAAGCATAAAAATCGTGGCCTAAAGTTTAGGTAACTGTTTTTTAGCCGTGGTCTAGGTGAGTATTGCCGTTTGTAATAGGCAACGATTTTTTGCAAGACAACAATTATAAAACCGTTGCTTAATGTATTGGCAACAACCACAATTTTAAAAACGTTGCTTAAAGTGTTAAAAAAATTATAAAATAATATTTTAATTTTACATATTTCTTATACAAAAATTAGTAGCTCAACCAAAAAATATTATTATTTATATCTTTAAAACCCAAAATTTCACAAGAAAAACCAATATTAAAAGTGTAAAAACTAAAATCATACAATTTTAATTGAGGAAAAGAATATATATATATATATATATATATATATATATATATATATAAAAA
>Ga0099824_1007323_pt1 | contig 14678 bp, 9 predicted proteins | sample SiratrowhiteBW_FD_76837 | JGI IMG/M metagenome (GOLD analysis project Ga0099824, IMG submission 76837) | Root nodule microbial communities of legume samples collected from California, USA - Siratro white BW | ecosystem: Host-associated > Plants > Roots > Nodule | place: USA: California...
AAAATATATTAAAAAATATAAAAAAATATTAAAAATATATATATATTTAATATATTTATATAATATATGTTATAGTCACAAAAAAAAAAAAAATATATATATATATATATATATATATATATATATATATATATATATATATACATATTATTAGAATTTTGTCAAAGATAAAACTACTACAAGTTATTAAACATTAAAATATATAATATCTAAAATGTAATAATAAAAAAATATAATAATAATCCTAAATCTAAATATCTTTCTCATTATTGAAAATATACATGCAAATAGTATAATTATTTCGTAATAGAAGTTGAGAAAACAAACCATCGTTCTTATTCTCTCAACTATATCATTTTCCAAGTGTAACAAAATAAAACTCATTTTCTCACTTTCAATACGTCTACGGAAGTTTTATGAAATACACGACAAACATGTTCCCATAAGATCTTATATCTTTCTTTCCACAACACGTTATTTGTTAAGATGTTATATTATTTTTTCCAGATACATTATAACGGAGAAGTAGGATAAATTATTTATAAATTTAATACACTGTTTTGCTTGCCAAAAATTTATTTAGATGACATGCCGAAAATTTTCACTTGTTCAATTAGACTCCTTTTAGGAAGCATGAAATAGTGACGAAGAGGGGTTTGAAAGGTCTGAAATGCAAATGAAAAAAAATCTGTGGGCCCCTCATGAATCTTTTCTTCGAAAAATAAGGGAAAAAACAGGACAAAAACAACATTATTATTATTATTATTATTATTATTATTATTATTGTTATTATTATTATTATTCATACTATTTAGTAAGAGAATGCGGTTTTCTAATCAATTATAAAAAAGTCAAGATGAATAACAGCTTGAAAAAAAAAGGAATAATAAGGCAGAATAATGAACCGCAGCTATAATGTACACAAGCCAACCGTGAGCTAGAAACAAAATTCTTGCACGTATCATCAATCAATAAAACAGGTTACATGATCTAACTGGCATAAAAAGAAAAACCAGAAACACAGAAACTACTCATTCTATGGACAAATTACCATACTGCCATGGATTGAATTCAATTTCTTTATTATCAACATGATCACTGTTGTCTGAGTTATCAATAGCAGTCCTATGCTCAGTGTATTTACCATTATATTGGAAGATCTCCAAATCACCCCATGGAGTTGATGTGACTTCTTCAGTCAAATCAAACCATCTTGGTGTAAATTTATGCTCTTTGGCTTCCCTGGTTTTCTTTTCAGCGCGTTGCTTCTCCTCCAAACTGTGTAAGGGAAACCAACACAACATCTTAGAGTGTACAAGACAATACTGAACATGCAAAACTGTTAAATTTATATTTGTATTACTTTTGGAATGCACAGTAACTACATATTTTCAAGCATAAAAGGAATGAAAGTAAAGGGAAGCTACCTGCTCTTTTCTGCGCCTGATTTGGATAGATCACCCATCTCAAGTGCTAATCTATCTGGGCGTAAACGGGAGTCTGACGCTAACAATTTTCTAGGAGCAGTGTCAAAGCTGTTTAATTTATGCGCAAAGTATGTATAGTCGAATTTATCATTTTTTGGAGTATCAGCTACATGCCAAACCTGCAGAATAAATTTTGAAGAGAAAATACCAATAAAAATAATAAATAACTTTGCTAGTGGCTTCACCATTTGTTGCATCAGCAAAAAAAAAAAAAAAATATTGAATTAAAAATACTTCCTATTTTAAAGGAGCATTTTAAATTGAAACTTGATAGCACCAGCTCTAACCTCTAATAAAAGAACTCACCAGTAACACTCAAAACGAAAGGATTACAAATGTGTGTTGTCAACTGGTTCGCAGTTAATTTATTTTCAAAAAGAAAGACATATAATGCATTATGCATCATAAATCATCAAAATAAGATTATTTTCTATCATCACATCGTGAAGTTTCTTTAACTGATGTGTCAAATCCAAATGAAGTTTGAAGTTTATAATCATATTTGTAAATTGAGTGTTTGATCTACAAAAGCTAAAATGGACTCATCAATTAATGATGGTTGGAAATTTGAAAGAATTGCTGTCACAGAATCACAGCTTCCATATTAGGTAGGAAATGCAAAGAAGAGAAAAACCTTTCCTCTTTTGAATAAAAATTGGATAACAAAGAGGGAGGGATGGCTCGAATTGACTGGGTAGGTAGCGTGTTTATGGATGGAAATATTCACAAGGGTCACCCTGAATTCTTTTCCCATAACTTTTTTTCCATTTGAAATAGGGTTGGCCATCGCCACTAATGAGTACTCAGTACAACTGTATTTTACCAGCGTGCCAACCGATAGACCAAGAAAACAACAAAAATCTAATGTAAAAACAAAGGTATAGCCCATTAGCATATAACTAGTCCTGATCATTTTGCATACTTTTTTTTTCAAACAAAAAGAAAAAGCCACCTCTTTCAATTCTGTGTCTGGAAGAGGCTCTCCTTCCAAATCACAAGGTTGATAACTCATTGACTCATTCCACTTCCCAGTCATCAATACTTTAGGCTCCTCAGCAGAATTATAAACATATCCATCTACTTCGTAGCGACCAGCCCTGCAACATATCAAGAAACAAAAAGCTATTTAAAGAATCAATATCTGAATGGAGAACAATAAAAGAAATAGAAAACAGAAATGGAAGGGATTTAAGTCATTTAATTCTCCTTAAAATGAAACACAATTTTAACAAACAAAGGATACATATTTTAATGCAATTGCAGAACCAGATTAAATAGTCAGGTAACACCAGGAGATTCCATGTCATGACACTTGTTGGAAATATCATATCAATTAGAGACACGGTCAAATTATAATACATAAGTGAATTCAAACCTCACTTTACAAGTCAGTTTTATGGATTGAGTTAGACTAAATTCACTAAGATTGTATGAAAGTCTATCCTAATAAGGTTTATTGGGCATATTGTATCCGGCTAACAAACCACCCACAAATATTAAGTTTCATATTTGAGGTTTTCAGTCCTCAACGTGAATTGGTATGTAAAACATTTCATATTGACTAGAGATATTGGCAAATTATGGTATCTAAGTTTGGATGCAAACCTCACCACATAAACTGGTTTTATCTAAATCTACTTTCTAATATTGTATCAAAACCTATCCTAGTATAAGGTACATGCAAACTGCATCCTATAAACAAATTTTGTAAGATTAAATTAAGCCTAAATCCACTTTTTAAAAATGATACTACGCGAACATTTTATTTTCATTATACATTGAAGTCCAACTATAATGAATCGCCAACCAGTTGAGTCTAAATCCAATATAGTGCCAATACAAACCAATAAAAAATGCTTTAATTGGAAAACAATACAATAAAATGATGTTACATACCCAAACCATCCACATGGTTGAAAGTAGAGTACAACTTTGTCCCCAGTTGTCAAGTTTGTCATTATCATCTCTCCAGGTGAATCAATCCATGTTCGTCCAAATATCAAATTATTAACCTTGGTTGGAGGGGGAACCAAATCTATGACTACACCATCCTTCTTGAGGGTTACACGTGTTCTGAAAATAATGATTGCAAAACCTATAATAACTTTCTTGCTAGCAAATCATGTAAAATGACAATTCTGTTGGGAACTAGAAAAGTAAAGCAAAGACGAAATTTGTTCTATAACTATATAATGCTATATACATTCTGCATCTCATAGCAATAGTTTATGAAGATTCTTTATAAAACTGACACAGGCAAACTTCTTTCCAGATTCTTCAAGATATTTGTAATTAGATTGGAAAAGGCATAACAAATTAAATGAGCCCAAAATACTGTTATATGCCTTTTACCCAGCTAGAAAATACACATAACCATATCTTTTCAACGTAGAATAAATAACTCTGGAAAGTAGACTGTGGCATATGAATGGAGCAATAGGAAGTTGGAAGTATATAGACAATGAGTGACAATAAGAATATAACAATGTGATCTACTAAACAATTGCAATGTATTGATCACCTTCCAACGGGGTAAACATCAACAGAATTTCCCAAAAACTTAGTCTTTAACTTTGAAGTCACGTCATAGGTAAAATGCTCATTCTCAGCATGACCAGCACTCATCGGGGGATGGTGGCTCACCTAAAATTAAAAATGTGGCATCAAGATATCCAATATAAGGAGAAGATAACAGAAACGAGAAAATAAAAATCCCATAAATGTGTTCACCCAACAATGCAAAAGAAAGTAATGAGAAGAACTTAACAGTTCTTGCAAATGCTGGTGTAAATTTCCAAGAAAACATATACAAAAGGTGCGGGGAGACAGAGTTCTTATGAGTCACATACATAAAAGGTACCTGTTCTGCAAGAAATGTAACTCCACCATGGTTAGCCATCTCATAAGTCTCTCCAAGGATAGGGTTAAAAGGCTTCCAGGTCCGTTGGTATGCAAAGTACACAGATATAGCCCACGATGCTGCAATGATGATGAGTACAAAAGTAATGAAATAATCAATAAATACATGAACAAGAACAGATACTTCAACGTAGTTAGAAGAAGAAGAACTAACACGATAGGCTCTAGCGGGCAATTTTTTGGGTCAATTAAATCACATAATCCTTTCATGTAAATAAAATATTCAGGTACAGCCTTCATCACGTGTCAGAACTAGGTAGAATTGTTATTCACTCTTATTTCTAACTAAACCCTCCACTACCTTTAAGATCACAATTCACTTTATCAAAACAATTAAGAAAATAGCAGAGAATAAGAGGGAAACAAATAACTCACCTGCATACACCATCCTCATGTATGGGTCCTCACAATTATCTGCCTGATCTAACAAGTAGGAGTACTCCATCAACTAGTTCAAACAATTCAAAGTTCAATCAAGTGCTAGTACAAACAAATAGAGCAATTTAACAAAGCCAAAAGAAGTAATGGTATGCAAACCTCTGCCATTTTCTGAAGCATAGTCATTGGTTCAAAAATAATAACAGGTAGCGTTACCATTGATGTGACATCTGAGCCAATATATTTATGCATCATCTTCCAGTAACCATCTCTTTCCTGTATACAAAAGTCAAACATCACGGCAAAGTATGCATCATATATGTAATGAAAAGAGAAATAGAAAATAAGTAAAACCAAAAAAATGGGTGGCATCCATATGATCAACAATCAATAAAACTAAAAGGCAATATACAAGCAGATAATTTAAAGGAGACAAAGGAATGATAACCAAGAGCATTTTCAAAGCCTAAGCAGAAAGTAAAAAAATAAGGTAATGCGGAAAAAGGTTGGAACAAAAAAAATAACATTTACGAAATAAACGAGCAAAATAAGCACCTCAGGTTTCCATCTTCCTCTCTGGGCTTCCTCCTCTGCATCCTCTTTACCACCCTCCGGATTTATAACTTCTACCCCTTCATATCCCAGCAACCTAAAATCAAAGGAGAACATGAGTAAGCTTAAATTCCCCAGAATATCTACATTTCTTAGTGATGAAACTGACAAGTTCCACCCAAAAAAAAAAGTAAATATGAAACTAAAATGCATGGGCGTGCTATTATAATATAAGTTCAAGGACCAAAAAGTTTGGGGTAAAATTTCCACAAGCTTTCTTCATTTCTTGATAATGTGAATATGAATAAAGAGATTCCAATTAGATAAACAGAAGTTTAGTTTACTAATTACTAGTAGCTCACATCCTTGATGGAACACTACTCTATAAGTCTTTCCAGTACCACGTTGAGATATGAGAGCTAGGAACTACGAACAAGTACATGGAACGGCAATTCTCTCTTCTAGCCGTTATAGTAATTTGAACACATGGGTGTAGATTACGATGACACAACACATACGAATACGGTTATAAAGATATGAATACAATAGGAATAAGAGAATCCAAAAATGAAAATTCTTTGTTTGAGAAAAAAATACCCTTTTGCAGATCGGTGCATAGCATTGCTGAAGATGGAGAAGCCGGAACTCATGGCGGCGAAAAAGCCCTTGTTTTCATTCTTCTCGGGGCTACCCATATCGTTTGAAACCCTAGTTTAAAAGATTAGAAAGAAGGGAAGGAATCCACAATGGCTCTTGGAATCGTCAAATTTTGTTGTTCGAAATGAAAACAAAAGAAAAAAGAATAATTAGAATGAAGAAAGAAAGGAGTGGGAGGTAGAAAGAGAAAAGGGAAGAGTGATTTGAGGGATGAATTATGAAACGTTGAGAAAAGAACAGGAAAATTTGGTTTCGATTGCGTAGGTGACGGTTGTGTTTGGTGTTTGGATTTGTGTGTGTGTTTCCGAAGGAAGTGTGGATCAACGAATGAACGTAGAAACAGTGACTCTGACGCTACTTTTATGGCGCGTGCGACAGAGATTATGTTTAACGGCCATCTTTGAACGAACTAAAATATGCTTTGACTTTCCTTAAATATGATCAAATGCCCTTCTAATTTAACAAAAGTGATTAATTGGTTTAAATAATAATGTTAAATTTGCTAATAATTCATATTTTTCATCGATCATTTTGAAATTATTACTCAGGTATATGATTTTTTTTCCGAATAAAAAAATTTAAACTGGACTTTTACTATAAAACATGTCAGAATTCGGTTCTGAAGAATTTGACCTGTTTTTCTTCTTTTTTACAAAATTTTAAAAAAGAAGGAAAAATTAAAAGTAAAAAAAATATTTTATAATAGAAAATATGATTTTTATTTTGAACTTACAAAATAAAATAAATATATTATTTTTACTAAAATAAATATTATTTTTGAGTTGTGTAATTAAATGTGAGTAAGAATTGTTAATAATTTTTATAATTATATATGATAGTTAATTTTTGTTTATGTTGAAAAGTATTTGACAGGAGTTTCTGAATAATTTTAATAATATATGAGCTAAGAGTTTGTTATTACAGTAAAATCTCAATCAATTTACGATGAAGTTGAAATTTTCATTCTAATATTTTAATTTTTTTAAAGTAAAATCAATCTCAATACTTTAATTAAATATTTAAATTACTTTTCTTATCTATAGTTTTTATTTTTATTTTAGAAATGGTTCCTTCATTAAAAAAAAAAAAAAATAGGACAACAGGTTAGAATTTGATTATTGAGAAATTGAATTCTAACATGTTTTTTGGCACTCGAAATTAGTATTTACAGTTGAGAAATTGGTTTTTGAAAAATCGAATTCTGAAATTTTTATAGTAAATAGGTCTAGTTTGGGGTGGGACTTCTATTTACAAAAAATAAAAATAAAAAAATAGATAATTGGATTTATTATGAGAAAAAAAATCTAAGGTATATTGCCTCATTCTTTTATCTGATTAATTATTAAATCATTTGTTATCTCTTTTAAAATCTCTTTAGAAATTTTTTCTTATTTAATTATAGTGTTTATTATTTATCGATTACAAAAGCTAAAAATAACTAATAAAATTTTTCTAAAAAATAATTAAACAAAAAAAATTGAAAGTCTGTCTAGTAAAAATATATGATTTTCTATAATCAACATGTATTTATTTTCCAGTGGCGTGTTAACTAATGTATTTCTGTATTACCATATTTTTATCATATCGAAATCATAAAAAAAAAAAAAAAATCTCTAATGCTTCTGTAATATATTAACCTTCTTTTATAATTGAATTTTAGTAAAATTAAAAAAAAAAGGTAAGAGTTAGCAAACCAATTATTGGTAAATACAATTTATGTTTCTTGCATACGTTTGAATTATATGCTTCATAATATTTTTTTAATATAGATTTATTTTGTTTAAAAATATCTTAATAGTGTATTTATACTGTTGTTATCTTTATTAGAATTTTTATGGTGATATTTATATTCATTTTCTTGTTTTTATGAGTTTGAGACCCAATTAAATGTAAGAATTTAGATTTTTTGTAAAACTAAGACAAAAGTCAAAAGCATACTACTAATTATCTTCCAATGAAGTTTATGACTACTACATTATTTTAGAAGTGGATTATTCTAAAAATTTTAATATGGGTTTATTTTATTTAAAAAATATTTCAGTAATAGACTTATATTGTTGTTGTCTTCAAGTAAAAGGTAACATCCTAATTATCTTTGAATATTGCGCAATTTCGCAACACATCATGATGGGAAACATACGGTGAAGGTGCAACAAGAGTTATGTTAACCTAACCAAAACTTGGGGTTCAAACTTTGATGTTTGATACGAAAAACAATTTTGGCTTTTTGAACAGTATTAACAAGCTTAAATATATAGTCCACCTAGTTTTCCTTTACTGTGAATTGACAAACCATCCCACAATTTAGTCTCTGATGTTGTACTTAGATTCTTCAATATTAGGTTCTCATCTAATCATTCAAAGTTGCACTGCCTGTAAATGAAATATTAGGATAATTAATTATAAACCAAATGAGTATGAAATTTTATCAAATATATATGCTCAATTATTACCTTCAATGTTATAATGGTCATAAATAACATCGAAAAGATAGTCCTTAAAGATAATTGTTTTATCATTCAGAATAGTTCTTCAGTTTCATCTTCAACTCATACTAACTCATATTTTACATTTTTATTCTATAATTCTCTCACTTGAACATTGAAGAATATTTTCCAATAGACCTCCTCTCGGAAGAACTCCTCTCATAGTACATCAAGGCTCTTCACCTTCCCCACAGCTTGTCCAGATTGTCTCCATTGGTAAGAACAATAATTAGAACTAAAATTACATCTAACATCTATAACAGCTTGAAAAAAAAAATTAACATTAACATGCCCTCAAATAAAAGAAATTAGGTGTCCACCCATTGACATGTCAATTATTTCCTTTATGCAAGTGTTACAAGATGGCTTCTGAGTTCTAACAAAACTGTTCTTGACTAAGAAGAATTGAACAGAATTTGGTTTTGTCCATTCTTTACTAACTAACGAATATTCACAATCATACAAGCCCCAGATGGGAAGAAAATTTACGGCTCTCGCTGGCGTCGAGATCTTCGAACAAGGTAAATACGCCCATAAACCCACTGTCTACCTAATCTTAAATCCGATTGCTGCAAAATAATAACATCATTGGTCAGGCAAAGAGCAAAATACTTGCAACTCTTGTTTATATTGACACGGTTTTATTTTCTCTACTAAAAAAAATGAAAATTAAATCGCGGTCTAATATTACAAACTGTCTTATGCAAGATGTAAAAAGAATATATCTTATTACCTCAGCTTTTGTACGAAATTCCAATAAGCATTCACACACATGACAATCTGCTCTATGAGGTGAGTTGTTACCCTTGTCCGTTCTCACAAATGCAAATACCTTAAAGAAAATGAATTCAATTCCGTGAGAATGATTTAAGTGAAGTATAAACATTAAATAGTGCTTCTCTAGCTGGACAAATAGGACCACTCAATGACTGACCTCTTCTCCACAATTTGGACACGAACCCTTTAATGCCGCTAAATCACCCCTCCATAGGCCTTGAAGCACCTTAACTGTGGAAATACGCGATTAGTAACACAAATACAGAAGCAGCCACGCTGAAATAATAGTGTTAGCCAAAGGGTAAAACTCACACTCGGTTCCTTCCCAAGGTGTTTAACATATTTTCTTAATTAGAATTAGAGTTTCATCTTAACAATTCACGAAATAAATGTTTACATTAAAAGTACACAATGTTGAGTGGTGAAAATGCTAAAAGTACACAAGGAAACACTAATTGATTAATTTAACTAGATTAAAGGGTTTGTCATTCAATTTGAACTGTGTTTGGAGTTCAAATTGGGAAAATGATTTTTACCTGAAGCTGAAGCAACTGGGTAGCCAATAACCAAACCCAGTGCCGTGAGGATAATGCCGTTGACCACAAAAAGAAGCCCTACTCCTGATGCTTGACTACCATATGATAATCCTCCCGAGTCAAATGCTTTCTGATAAGCTGTGGTAACAGTGTACAATATAGGCCAAACACAAGCTGAACAGCCAAGTGCAAGAAACAGGGACCATAAGCTTGCCAATGCAAAAGCCATAGAAAGATCTTCCTGCCCTACATCCACAGTCACTCAATATAATTCAAGTGAAGAAACCAAGATAAAAAAAAAGGACACACATTTTAACCACACAAAAATTGTCCTTATATCCAAAACATGCAGAAGAGACATTAGGGGAATTCAACGGAAATACATCAAACCACACACAAATGTAACTGTCCAATACTTAATTTCAACAAGAACACATTGAAAACCAAAACTTGATAGTTGAAACAAGGAAATTGGAGAAGAAAGTTACATCAGAATCAGCATATGTGGAATGCCTCCGGATACTGCATCGAGGGTACTTGACAACTGACTTAGAACCATACCACTTAAGCTTCAACTGTTTCCATAAGACGAGTTAATATATAATTAAGAGACTTAAATGTTGAGTGGTGAATTAAAGAAAGATAGATAGAAACCTCTACTCTATCAAACATGTCATCGAGTATCAAAGGCTCTCCTCTGTAATACGCATCCCGCGCCTATAAACAATCCACGTTCGTTGCATTAGCCCTTGAATGAGTGCAGTATATTAATGGATAAGTGAAATTGAGAACGAAAAATGGTGAATTGAAAAGAGGTGGGACCTGAGAGTAAAGAGCTTCGAGGGTTTCTTTGGTGGCGGTGTGAAGGGGGCCAACGTATATGCAGGACGGCCCACGAGGAAGGTCGTCGGAGGCTCGAACGGAGAACAAAGAAACGGTGCGGTTGCTTCTGAATCTGGTGGATATGGTTAACTGCACCGCGCTGAGGGCGTTGGTGCTACACGCGCCTCCCATAACCCTTCACTTCGCTACGCTTTAAAATTAAAATAGAAAATGGGATATGGAAAATGGAACAGAGAGAGCCCAACCACATGACCAAATATAGAGACAGAGATCCGAAATCATGAGATTGCGTCACTACTTGGATTTCGTTTCGCCTCCAAAATCTTGTTCGTCCTCTTTCGTTCTTTGTCTTTTCTCAGTAGAAAAAAATAAAAATAAAAAAACGAAAGAAACCCTAAAATTTGCGTTTGCCGGGAGTCGAACCCGGGTCTATTGCTTGGAAGGCAATTATCCTAACCGTTGGACTACAAACGCTTTCATGCTGACTTCTCTAAACTTTATTTTATCTAAATGTTGGATTTTGCATAGACCACTGGTCAAACTATGAAGATTCACATGAAAATATTAAATAATAAATTGTTTGCTTTTACTGCGTAATACTTTATAGTTTTATATATAGAGAATAGTACCTGGTTTTCATGTTTAAAAATATTTTACTACATCTTTGTTTCATGCTTGTTCCATTTTCTAATACAAAGTTAATCATTAATTATGAAGTCAATGAAAGTCGGAATCTTACTCACGAAGTAGATATTATCCTTTCCATATGGTTTAAATGTTACATTTGTAAATTCTGATAATTTTTTTAATTTAATTCCTTTAAATTAACCGACGAAATTTAAATATTCTGTAATGAAAATGAGAGCTTTGAGTATTAAAATTGATGATTCTCATCACCTATTAACTATTATATCTGGTTTTAATTTGAATCTCTTCTAGATTCTGCATGTTTTTATATAGATTAAATACTGTTACTGTTTTGCTACAGTCATAGTAACCTTACATATTTATTTACTTTTTCAATTCTTTTTCATGTAGGAAGTAAAACTAGAAAAAGAAGATTATACAAATAATTTTGAACATAACATCCCTCCAATATTTTATTTTATTCTTTACTGAACCTATTGCTTCCAATGCAATGCAGGGATTGCTTTTCAAATTAGAATGCTCCAAGGATACGTGCATTCAACATTCTTCACCTTTTTTCATTTCTTACGTAACTACAAACATGTGTTTGCCACAACAACGAAAACGGTAACAAAGTATGTGTTCTGCGATAATCAAAAATTAACTTCATGTAATCATGGTTCGTCCAATCAAAACTTTACTTTTTTTTCTTAAGTACGTTTCAGATTTTATGCGTGGAAAAAATTCACTATATTTATTTTAAGTCTGTTTAGAATTATTTCATAAATAATTAATTAGTATCATTGTGTCAGTCTTTTTCCAGTTAAAAACTGAAGCAAATTAAATATTCAAAATATCATTTGAATCCAGACTTACACGCAAATGCTCTGGATCTTGCTTGAAGATTTAGATTTATTATATCAAAATACCAAATTGACTATTCATATGGTCGAATAAATAAATAAGTTGCTAGTATGTGTGAGAAGCATAACATTTAAATATGAAAACGGTTACGTTTTGTTGCGTAATCTTCCAAAAAAAAAACATTTGGACTTGAGTCAATATCTCACCTAATTGAAATTCTATGTCAACATCTAAATAATGTTTTGTTTCTTAGAAGAAATAAGAAATATTTTCTTGTAAGAAATATCTTACTTAAGATTTACCATTAAATAATTAGATACTCTTCACCCATTTTTTATAGATTAAATGAGTTATTTTAGTTTTTTTTAATTGTTAAAAAAAAAGAAAAAAAAGAAAGTAAGGCGATTTGAATTAAAAGAAAGAAAATATAAATAAATGAAAAGTAGGATAAATTCATTTATTATTAATAACTTTTATTCATTATTTTTATATATATTTTTTAATGACTTTTACTACTTTACTATATATTTAAATTATTATTATACTGAAAAGGGAAAGCATTATTAAAAATTACTATAATTGAATTTTTGTCTTAATTTATATTTTTTCTTTCAAAATTGGTGATTTTTTTTGCATTTATGAAGGAAGTGTTTTTTTTTCAAAGATTAAATGTTTTCATACTTTTCGGTCAAATTTATTCTTAAATTTTGTGTCATTTTTACCCTTCTTATAATTTATTTGTAACTCATGTTTTTTTCATTTTCTTCTTCTTATACAGACAATAAGAATTTTTTTTAATTAAGATATTCACTTTAATTCTTTAATTACTAAAACATATAGATCTTTTAAAATAAACATGAAATTCAGAGTTTAAAATAGTACTGTTATAATATTATTTCTTTTATCTGTGGAGCATATGACTCTGTCATTTAACGTCTTTATGTGCGTCATCAAGAAGTAAACATAGTGTTTGGAATTTAGGAGATATATATTTTTAGATATTACTCTGACCTATATATGATTAGATATAGTTTAATGTGTCTCTTTTTATTACTTTTCTGCTATCTTGAATTGAGATTTTTGACTTAGAAGGTTAAAGATGGATCTGTCACATCTATGAAAATAAACATTTAGAAAAAATAGAATCACTTATTATTTAATTATTACCTATATCTAAAACTTCAAATAACTACTGAAAAATCGAACCCAACTTACTTGCAATATTTAATTAATGGAACATTAAATAATGGAAGAGAAAACAAATTAAAAAGATTAGAAAGTCATTATACTATTTTCTATAAATAATTTTAGAAGGGAAATGAAAAATGAACTTCTTTTTGTAGAATGCACTAGTTTAGAATATTTTAATTTGTTTCTAAATTATAGGTATACTTAGGCCATATTTATTACATCTCTATAAGGTTTTAATTTACCTGAGTTTTACTCTGCTAAATAACTTCTAACATAAGATATTCTTTTAATGTTTACTCTAGTATAAGAGTTTTCATAAAAACTCACACCTTAATTAATATTTTATTTAGTTTTTTTTAATTTTTAAGACATAAAAGCTATTCTTACCATCTTTTAAGATTTAAATATTTCACGTAATGTTATATTTTAATGGAGTGACCTTATAAAATTTAACCCTTAATCTATGACTCCTAAAGTAAGGTGTCCTAAAATTAAAATATTAAATAATTCAAATTAAATTTATTTTTACAAAAAACGAGTGGAGCATGTACTTATTTTATAGGAGTAGATCCAAATCAAGAGTTACATCAATTAAAAACAAGAAGAAAAAAAAGACCACTGAGATCACATCATATAAACAATTTTGCAAGTACAGTATAACGTAGTACACCTTGGAAAACGCGAAAAATAATAATTAAAAATAAAGGCAGAAGAAACGAGGAAGAGATGGGCATGGTTGGTGGCATTGGTTAGAAAATTGGTATGAAAGAAACAAAACAAGAAGCAAAACCATGCGAATCAAGAACACCCAACCACCCATTTCGTAACTTGCCTCGTTGCCCTTTGTTGGATTCTGTTCTCTAACTCCCAAACCCCCAAATTCGTAATCACTCCAATGCATTAGATTGAAAAGTTCCAATCTTTTGCCAAAGGGTTGATAAGGAGGAACATGACGGGGAGCGACCCATCGTCTGCCAACGTCGAGGTCAAGGTCCATCCGCGCCGGGACACCGCCGCCCGGAGACCCCTGCCGTCGTCGTCGAATGCCCCCGCCGCGAACGATCACAACTTCAGCCTCTTCAGGCGCTGGTTCCCCTGGCTCGTGCCCACGTTCGTGGTGGCCAACATTGTGGTCTTCATCGTCACCATGTATATAAACGATTGCCCTAAGCATTCTTTCACTGGTAGTTCTTCATGCGTTGCCTCTTTCCTTGGAAGATTCTCTTTTCAGCCTCTCAAAGAGAACCCTCTCTTAGGCCCTTCTGCGTCCACGTCAGTTCTTGTTTCTTCCCTCTCGAAAAACACTTTTTTAGAGAGGGAAGAAACAAGAACTGACGTGGACGCAGAAGGGCCTAAGAGAG
>Ga0099824_1007325_pt1 | contig 14676 bp, 5 predicted proteins | sample SiratrowhiteBW_FD_76837 | JGI IMG/M metagenome (GOLD analysis project Ga0099824, IMG submission 76837) | Root nodule microbial communities of legume samples collected from California, USA - Siratro white BW | ecosystem: Host-associated > Plants > Roots > Nodule | place: USA: California...
AATAGATTAAGTTGTGAGTGGTGGAGATTTATTGTTTTTTTTTTATTTGTGGGGGGGGGGGGCGGTGGTGTTGGGGTAGAACATAGTATCTCATGCAATGTTTGGTTTAAGATATTCTTCTCAATTATTTTTTTTGTTGCTGCAGGGAGGGCTCCTAATTCTAAGAGGTTGAATTTAGAAGCTGTAGGTGTTGAAGTTGACGGAGCTGGAGCAATAAAGGTTGACATAGCTCTCCTTTAATCACTTGATTCCTTGAAGTCTAACAAAAGAAACAGTTGTTCTCATTTCAGGATCTGTATTGTAGGTGGATCCATTGTGATTCTATAATAGTAAATATTGGGCTCTGGTTATCTAGATACAAACATAAGACTTTTTCTACTTGAATACCAATCTGCAAATAATTTAGTTAGTTCTGACTGGTCTGCCGAGTCATTATAGAGCTTCGAGTATAATGGATTTTTTATAACTATTCGCTTCCAAGTAGAAGTTAAAGCAGTAGTATGTTTACATGCCTTTGAATAGGTCAAGGAAAGTACTATTTTACAGGAAAAATCTTTGTTTAATGAAGCATTCTCCTATCAATTACTGCGTGAGTAGGAATATAGATGTCTGAAATAAATTGATATCTAAGGTTATATCATCTTAAACGCTTTTGTTGATGACTGGTATTGAGTTGAACAATTGTCTTAAGAGCTAGAGAATGATTATGACTCTCATAGTTCTAAACGTTCTGCATTCCTTTGTGGTTTAGGTGGATGAGTATTCGCGCACAAGCATACCTAGTATATGGGCTGTGGGTGATGTCACAAACAGAATGAATCTTACACCGGTGGCCTTGATGGAAGCATCATGCTTTGCAGTAAGTATTCAGATAGTTTGTGGATAAGCATACATATTTATCATCTGGACTGAGTTGGTCCAGTCAGCTGTTGATTGGTAAAATGGTGCTCTTATTCATTGTTGTTTAACATAAAATTGTTTTGCAGAAAACAGTTTTTAATGGGCAAACAAACAAGCCAGACTACAGTAATATTGCATGTGCAGTGTTTAGGTGTAGTTTCTTTTGCATTTTAAAACTTGGAGTGGTTAACTATTTTGAATGTTCACTTATGATGCTATATTCCCTTCCCAATTTTATTTCTAACCATTTTGTTTCTTTCTTTTGATGGTTCTGCAGCATTCCACCACTTTCTGTAGTTGGTCTCAGTGAGGAGCAGGCAATAGAGCAAACCAAAGGTGATCTGTTGATTTTTACATCGAGCTTCAATCCTATGAAAAACACCATCTCTGGGTAAGTGTAGTGACTTGAATTTTAACCCACTTGACCTTTATTTCACTTAAGATAAATAAAAGCAACAATATATTTCAGAGAGCTTAACCACACCTCTATTATGTTCTCATATTTATATTGATAGAATTCTGATACAATGACTAGAGGGAAGAGCAAAGATCGAAAACAAGAACTAGAGTCCTAGGTACAGAGATAGGTACAACATATGGCAGTTTTCCAATACAAATACTTACTACCTATATTTAATACCTATTCTAACAATTTCAAACCAATGACTTGCATAATTCATGACAACTTGGATCAGAACAATAGTTTCTATAGAAAATATTGTTTGTTATGCATATTTTAAATCCTTTCAGCATTGTTTTATTTATTTACTCTATTACAAATCTTTGTTTTGGATTCGAAGAATCGAAATGTTACTGTTAATCTGGATCTATGTTAGCCTCCATTATAGCTACTAACTCTCAATTATTAGGTGGACCCAGTATTAGTTATGTATGTTGCACCATAACTTTCTTATCTGGATTATTTGCTTATATTTGTTATTAAACTCTAGAAAGAGAAAACATTGAGCTGAAACCGAATATTTTTTGCGACAGTATGAGTGCTTTATACATACTGAAAAAAAGGAATCAATATAATAAATAGAGGAGATTTAATATCCTCCAATAACAAATATATGATATGGGAATAAATAAAAGTGTTATATATAATCTAGATTTCTCTATTATATAGGATCAATTCCTTATTTCTATAATTATAACATTTTCCAAATAGGCGACAAGAAAAAACTGTTATGAAGCTTGTTGTTGATGCTGAGACAGATAAGGTTCTCGGAGCCTCGATGTGTGGACCTGATGCACCTGAAATTATACAGGTATTCTAATGGTTTCACCCTGATAGCCGGATATAAAATGCAAGTTTGATGTATTTGTTTCCATCATACTGTCTATTGTTTAGAAAGAAACCTTCGTACTTTCCTTTTAGTGCACAGTTGTTGCTGCAGTATCTGAAAAGTATTTCATTATAGAATATCTTAGATATTCTCTCAAGAGTGGCATCAATTTTCCAATTTCATGATACATTTCCTTAATTAATTTGGTTTAGAAGTCTAGCAGTAGTATTAATTGCATAAACGCATTCAGTTTTGTAAGACGTCATCACACAACGTAAGTGTAAATTATTATATTTTATTTAGTTCTTTTTTTCTCTTTTCCACATTCTCTACTCCTGAATAACTTTATATTACACCATGTATATATGGTGAAAGATAAAGAAAAACACCGAAAATTAGAAACACATTCATAATCCGTGATTAAAACTGAGTTTCAAAACTAACCAAGCATGTCAAGTTGTCAATAACAACAAAGGTATCAAAGTCAAACAAGTTTAAGCCTTTGTGTTAGGAATCTCACGTTGAGGAAGATAAGCTATTTGATGTGGTACTTAAACCTTAGGTTGTACTCTCCTAATGGACTAGTCTTTTTGGATTGGGTTCTGTTTTTGGCTCAACACCCAACACTCTAGGGCTTATTGTTCAGTGCTTTTACTGTATTTAATTCCTTTTATCTATTCATTAGTGATATTAATATTGGTTATCAATAGGGTATTGCTATTGCATTGAAGTGTGGAGCTACCAAGGCACAGTTTGATAGCACGGTAAGTTCACAGCATTTTTTATTGTATTTTCCTCTCCTGCTCTCTGAGGGCAGTGGTGGGTGGTGGGTTATGTTTACTGGAAGGGAATTAGCTTCACCTGACTGAAATATATGCTCAACAATGACAACATTTTGGTGGTGTTGGAAAATGCAGTGTGGGTATAATGGTTATTTAGAAATTATAATGTTAGATAACTGCAAATAGCAGTAGACAATTTTGTAAGATGTTTTCTCCTTCTGCTGCTTAATGACTCCTTCCTTTTTTGCTATTATGTTTTCTGATTGCTTCACCTGTTTGTTTAATCTAGGTGGGCATACACCCATCGGCTGCAGAAGAATTTGTGACCATGAGGACAGTGACGCGGCGCGTAACTGGAACTGGCAAACCCAAGACCAATTTGTAAAATGTCTTCAATGCAAATAATTTGTGTTTGATGGTAGTGTAAAGCTGCAAATTACTTCCTTTATTGACTTTTTTACAACTATAGATCTTTAAAACATCTGTTTTTCCTCTCCCAATAAATTGGGCTTTTTATTCATCAAATATCATTCTATTTAACATTTCCATAGTGGAAACAGTTTGGTTCATTATGTAAGAATGAGTTATCTAGACATTCATTCTCCCAGCCTTTCTGGCTTCTTGGTGAGGTGGGAAAAATATATCTTCTTTGTGTATTACTGAATGATTTTGATGACTAATATATATATATATATATATATGTGTGTGTGTGTATATATGTATGTATGTATGTAAGTATGTGTGTATGTATATAAAGGCTGTAAAGGCTGTCTAAAATTTAGGGATGATAACGTGAGAAAGATGAAAATTAATGAAAATAATGAGATAAAGGAAATAATATCTCGTCAAATTTCTGTATATTATTTGAACACTTATCAAGCTGGAGTGTATATATAATAGGCATCCAGTGTGTCATGTATGTATGTGCGTAAAAATTTAGGACATCTTCGATTCAGCGAAGGACACAAGGGATAGAACAACACAAAAAGTATTTTGACTTGAATATGTTCTTAATTCCTTGAATTTGAGTTAATTTTGTGTGACCTTTTAAATTTAATATCTTTAGTCCATGCAATATGAAATAAAGGCCTTGTTTAAGTCTCTTGATCCAATGTCTTGTACATAAATGTTGCTACAATAACTATTTCGAAAGAAAAATAATGTGATTATAAGAAAGCAAAATTAAAGTAGATAGTAATCGTTCACTGTATTTATAATAGCCATTAAAAGAAGTATGATAAAACTATAAAAGCTAAGAAATAAAGAGATTAATCATTTTGAGAAACTAAAAAAATATTTAATTTTAAATATATATTACTAGTATTTTCTTTTAAATGGAACTGTATTACTAAATACAGCAAAAAATCGATTTCTTACTGTTCAGTATAACATGAAATAATCTTGTTTAAGTACTACAAAAAGTCATATTGTTAAAATTTTATCGTAACCAACAGTTATTAAATTATGGCTGTGATAAAATTGTCCATGAAATATCTGATAAATATAAGATGATAGAACTAACCACGTCAATATGAATATAATTTTTAACTATTTATTGACAATTTTTTTCCAATTAATTTTAGTTTTTACAATGATTTTACTTTTTAAAACTAATTTTACATTTTGTAATTGTTATTCTGGTATGAATCGTTTTAATTATATTTTACTTTTCATTATTATATTTTCTGTGCTGTGTATTCTACTGTTCATCCTACATTATATCTTAAAATACATTTTTTATTAAAATGTTTTTTTATCAAATTTAAAATAAAATAACAAAATACCATTTTTATGGGAATATCATACTTACTTTCATTATGTTAATTAATTTGAATGTTAAAAAATAGTATAACATAAAAAAAAAATATCAGTCAATATTTTGGATATGATATAATACTCTAGAAAATAGTTGAAGAATAAAAATTAACATAAAATTTAGTTTTAGAGATAAATAAGATAACACCTAAATATTTTTTTAACATAAAAGTTTAAATAAATAAAAAAAATTAGCTATTTAGATTTTATTTTTATAACAGTCACCAGTTAGTTTCATCTTATAAAAATATACAATTTCATTCTTATGAAAATCATCATATCTTTGAAACATTTTCTCTTTAAAATTCTATGTTGAGTTGTCAGTGATTTTAAGTTTTTGGAACACTTTGTAAATTAAGATAAGGGAAGCTAATTGATTTTTTTTTTATATGTTAGTTTGAAATATAAATTTATCTAAAATGATATTATTTGGTAAGGGAAGCTAATTGTATTTTTGTTTTGTTAGTTTTAAATAAAAATTTATCTAAAATAATGATATTTGGTAAGAGAAACTAATTGTATGTTTTTTTATGTTAGTTTGAAATATAAATTTATCTAAAATGATGATATTTTGGTAATGAAAACTAGTTGTATGTTTTAATAGATTTTGTAATTATTTGCATAAGTATTAATTAGATTAATGTTTATGTATTGTATGATATAGTATAAATATTTGTGAATGATGTGGTATGTGATAGGAACATGGTATCTTCAGAAAAGGAGATACGCCTGCCTGTTGTTGAGATTGATTACGATGTGTATTATTTGTGGATTTGTACAGAAGAATATATCCAAGTTCATATGACTACACTACGGTGTGAAAAAAAATTGATTGAACCTATACATATGGATTACCAAGTTCATAGGACTGTGCCACAGTGTGAAAAAGAACTGAATTAAGTTTATGAGTAGTTATACTTTGAACCACTTTACAATCTTATATGGCGCTGATGTGGCCAAGATAAATGACGTGTAAAAAACATTCCAGCGTGGCACTAAGAAGCATGACACTAAGAAGCGTGGCACTAAGAGTCATTTTTAGGATTTACATGTTTGGGATTTTATCTAAAACGCTGCCCAACATATTCCATCAAGGGTTGAGAAGCAGTGAGTTTGAATCTCAGATCTCTTGAATCTCGTCACTATTGTCATCGTCGCCGCCGTTGCTACAGTCGTATCCGCTGTTATCACTGAAGCTGCTATCGCTGTCGTCGATTCTCGACCACCGTCGCTCGCCACCGTCGATTCTCTCACCACCGTCGCTCGCCACAGTCAATGGTCTCCCACCGTTACTCGCCACCGCAACCACTCTCACACGAAATCTCTCTTATGCAAATAGGTGCACTGGACTCCTATCACTTTTCAAATCTTAAATTTAGATACTTAAAATCTAATTATGCCCTTTTATAACAAAATACCCTAAATGTCCTTCAAAAAGAAAAGTTTCATTTTACCCTTATCCATGTATACAATTAAACCACGTTAGCAGTTGGCATCTAATTGTATGCCAGCTGTGATTGTCAAAGCAAAATTTTCCTAAATTTATATGACTGTACTACAGTGTAAAAAAAATGGGTTATACCATAAAGTCTAATTTGTTATAATTTGGTTGCGATAAAAATTTAACTTATAAAAATACATTTTTTTTAACTCTCAAGTTGAACTGATAGAGAAATTTCATTTTATTTTAATTTGTAATTATAACAAGATATTTCTATTAAATCCTCTTTAAAAAAAATTATTTTAAAATACTATTATAAATGTATGAATATTTATATTTAGATATATTCTAGAATTTTGTACAATATAGTTACTATTATATGAAAAATATAAAATATTACATATGATATTTAAACAATGAAATTTATCAGAGTAAGATAATGGTTAATATAAACAGTATAATATAAAATATTATAACATTAGAGTTTTGGAGGAAATTTATCTATTAAATATTTTATGCGATTTTTGTTTTAAAAAAATACTACTATTTTATGAGCTAAGGTCAGTTTATATGTAAGTTAAAAATTAAATTTTTGCGTAAGAAATAGCTTCTACAAATTAATTCATGAGCTAAGCTTAACATATAAAAAGGTTAATTTCACTTTTTCCCTTTTTTCTTTTTCGCTCTTAAAAGACACGTTTATCCGTATATACTCTTAAATATGTAATAAGAAGTTCAAAATAAGAAAGTTTTATTTCATGTTATATTTAATAAGGGTGAAAGGAGAAAAAACAAAAGAAAACACACATTAAATAAGCAGTTCAAAAACAATAAATAAATAAATAAATATAAAAATCTAGAAATCAGCATTTAAAGAAAAAAAAAACTACTTTAAATAGCATTTAAAAATAGTTAAAACATAACAGATAAGGTGAAACAATTTTTTAGCAGTAAAAAATAGTGTATTCGTGTTATTCTTTTGGTGGAGGAGTAAAAGTGATTTGAGTTTATCTAATTTAATCTAATTTTTTACCTTACCCAAATAAATATAATTGGGTTAGATTTATTTATTTTTATTAAGCTATCTAATCCGAGCCAATTAAACTGGATTAATTTAGGTGGGATCATAAAATCTTAAAAAAGTAGGAAAATATAATTTTAAAATAAAGAATAAATTACTTTGATACCTATTGAGATTATATATTTACACCACTGTTTTTTTTTCCTGTTAAAATGGCTTCTCTTAGGACGTGTAAGATTATTGATTTTTATAAAAGCAATTTTAAAATAAAAGGGGGGATTTTGAAAAATTTTAAAAAATTGAGATATAAATGAAATTCAAAAATATTTCAAGAGATGTTAGAATAATTTACTCTAAAATAAATGTTTTCAATGATTAAATATAATAAAATTATTAAATAAATACCATTTTTATTATATAGTCAGATTAGTTAGACGGGATTTGAAATTCATTAATATGTTTGTTAACCTAATTTCAATACTTTAGAAAACAAAACTCAACTCAGCACAAAAATTTAATCGAATGGGATTCGATGGATTCATATCGAACCGATTCCACCCATACATACAGTATAAGCACTCATAAATTTTATAATCTTTAATCCATGTAATATTATGTTTATAGTATAATATATGATATGTTTATAAATTTTATCGTATATAGTAAATTAGTATGAAATTTATTAAGAAAACTACTATTGAAAAGAAAGCCGTACAACTTAAGTAATAAAGGGTTTGGACTCTTTTTTTAATGACTTTCAGATTTAAAGAACTGACTTTGTATTATAATTAATTCAACTATTGTTAAAAGATAGCTTCTAAAATAAACAACTTTTATTTTGAATTAACTACACAGCACAGATAATTTTTTGTTATGTAATTCATTACCACAATGGAATCAAGCTTTCAAGTATTAAACTCCAAGGAGAAAATGTTATATTGAAATTTTTTATAAAAAACTAAACAAAAAGAAGTTTCCTTTGTGTTCATTGTTTGTGCACCACCATAAACTAATTTATGTTGTACGTTCATAAATAAAAAGAAACATGTTTCATCAAGGAGATGGAGAGAAGAGCAATGACCTAATATTGATTCCAAAAACCTTAGGCCTAATTCCACTTATGTTAGGGACTAAAGACATCTTTTCCTTGGTGATTTTTGTGTTCGTACCTGTGGTGTTTAATGATATCTATCAGTCAATTGCACAGTCGCTCTAAAGTGAATTTGGATCCTCTCCAGCCCTTGATATATCATTACATAATAACAAATTAGGAGATATAATGTATGGTTTTGATTTCCACTGTAGAGGAAATGGAGAGGATGGAGAAGATGCATGCTGGCATCATAAAGAAGCCACTTTGTTAAGAGTGATAATGGCATATTACCATATAAATCGGTTTCATTCCCTCTGAGAAGAGACCGGGTATGAATGAGTGCTAATGGAAGGAGGAGCATAACTTATACATTGAACTTTTTCTCTAGTTTTACAGATAATACCACACTAACTCAGAAAATACTATTTAGGTACAAAATACTTCCTGTACATAATGTACATAATACTCATTCGACCAGCCAACTCGAGGAACAAGATGTACAGCAACTTCCTAATTCTACCAGCTTTGGTTTCGAGTGAATACTAGCAACTTTGGGTTCAGGTGAAATTGCGGAAATCAATTCAGTTACAGGAAACTTTACAGGAAGGTTGCTGAACTTTCAAGAAGAAAAAGAAGCTTCCATTGCTTGTAAAATTGAGGCAGTATCAAATCTGAAATTCCTAAAGCTCTTGCCAGGCCCCACGTCAGGGGCGTGAGAATCAGATTCAGGTTTTGATGACTGGCTATCCATTACTGTGGAGCTACTTCCAATAGAACCGTGTTTTGCTTTCCACACGCAAATTCCTTAACAAGAGTAAAAGATTGTTAGCACTCCTGAGTAATGTAAGAATGTGTAGTGAGGATCAAACTAGGCATGCATTAGATGAGTAAAAAACAACTAGGCATGCATAGCAGTACTAAATTTGAAATACGCAACATTATACAAGCCATCCATAGTTGATTTTTCCTTTGAATCACTTGACAAATCCTGTACCGAAAGACCTTCCAAGCAATGAAATCTACACAATATTGTAGCTAACAAAATGCAACACTACAATCAAACTTCTCAAGCCAAATACTCAAATTTAAAATCAGTGGTCAAGATTAGGGGCTGTAAGACTGCAATGTACATAATGTACTATGTAGTGCAACATAATGAGAAATTAACCCATCCCAACACAGCCAAGCATTAAGTAACTAAACTTCATCCAATGAACTCATGCATTTAAACAGTAACATAACTAATGTTTAGCGCCAACCAGTTTTGTGGGTTGAAATAGGACCAACCTTTAAGAGGTAAATCAGGCCTTGGAGCCATAGCTGGCTGGTGTGTGGAAATCCATGATTTCAATGATCTGCATGAAGGTGGGGAATCTTTTTTAACTTCGACAATACATGGGGCATTCACTGAAAACTATCAAAATCATATGCAGTTGTACTCACGCCAGAAAAGGGGCCACCATATAAAGCTTAAGGCCAGTGATCCCACGAGATATCACTTCATCACTTGCTGGTTGAAGGTCATCAAGCCGGTGCCATGCAATTTCCTGCACAAATAACAATTTCTCAGTATTTTGATCACCTACAGTTGCCCATCACATGATGATAATTTTATCGTGAAATTTAACCAAGAACAAGCAAAACCAATCACGTTGAAAGTTCTCGGCCACAACAAATTCAATTAATATAAGTCCAGAATTTAAAGTAATAAAAATTTCAAATTAGAAGAAACAGTGGTGCACACTAACAAAAACAATGAAATGAAGTACATAGAATGTACACAACACGACTACATTCAATGTCAATGTTTTTGAAAAATAGATTGAAAATAATGTTGCTTCACATGACCCTGAGGACAATGTAACTAAAATGGGCTGTAAATACTAAATAGAGCTACAACTGCAACAAACTTGACTACATGAAAATGCATAATTCCAAATTAGTATATTTGTATTTTAAACAAAGATAGTTTTGTTTTGAATTACAAAAAATGTTTTTACTAATATGATTGTCTATGATTCCAAATCTCAATATTTTATTCCTTTATCCGTATCTTATTGTCAAGCAGTTCAAAAGTGAATTATGAAATAGGAAGTAACTATTCAAAAAGTGTACTTATCATCCTTATCTTAAACTATTGTATAAGAAAGCATTAAAGATAACTCTAATGTTAAGAACCAAGTTTTTGAGTTTTGAATTTTGACCTAACAACCCCAAAAAGTAGTTCAACAAGTGAGAGTTTCCTTCATATACTATATATTTTGACCGTATTACCAGTTGATGTGAGATCAAGGATGCCCCCCCACACCAAGCACAATGAAAGTTTGCAAGACTAAACATCTACATGAGGTCCAACACTAGGTGGTCTGCTAGACCCAACAATAATTACTGATATCATCTTAAAATTCTTGAATTTTGGTCTAACTTAACCCCAAAAGCAAATATTCAAGAGGTGAGGGTTACCCCCAACTTGTATACTCAATTTTAGTCATATCACTCATCAATTTCAGATAGATGTGGGATCTCCAACAACATAAAACTTAGAATAAGCAAAATTGTAAAGAATCACATACACTAATTTCCTTTTTGGTAAGCGGAGCAAATGATGTATCATCTTTTACTCCAGCGATAATGTAAAGCCTCACTCTCTGTTGCCCAAAGATAACTTCCAGGTATTCATCCTTGTTAAGAAGTTTTGACACATCAAAACCTGTTTCTTCCATGACCTGCACTCACCATAAAAACAAAACAGGGAAAACTAAGCCAAGACTCGAAGTAAAACATGAATTAGCTGGATTAATATTAAGATTTTACAAAGCACATCAATTTTGTAATGTACAGGCAAGTATCTTTCCTAGACCTACAATCCAAGAGCACAAGGAAAAAATGGTCAACTAAAACAAGACTGAGAAAGCGTAGCATGCTTACTTCTCTAATGGCACATGCATGATCTTCTTCATCTTTGCTCTTTTTGCCACGAGGGAAGCTCCAACTTGAACCTTTCCATCCCTTTACTAGCAAGCACTGTCAACAGCAGGCATGTAAAAACATGGCTCAAGATAACAATAAGTAACTCTGAAAGAATCTTCAAAACTATTGTATCAGTTGAGAATTGAAAAGATCTTGAGTGGAATTATATATGCCATCTCTAACTGATATTTCATTACCCTGAAAAAATCTTTGCAAAATTATGCTTTAATTTGTTTGCCTCCGAACAAGGCTGTTTACTTCCAATATACAAGGTTTCAAGATCACCTTTTGAAAAATGATGTGGAGCAACTTTCTCTGAAGCAGGTTCTTAGTTGGTGCATGAGTATGACTGGCTTCATTATATCATTCATAAGTCCCTTCATACAAGAGCCCTTTGGGCTCGAAGTCAAAGCATATATGGTGTGTGTTGATTGTTGAAACTCAGTTTGTAATATAAGAATGGGGGCACTCTTAGTATTAACTACTTGGTTGAGGCATTGATATTTTGACATGGACCAACTCTCTCCTAAAGCTTTAGATGTCAGGTAAAAGCTAAATATAAACAACCTGATTATATCTCTCACAGAAACAAATAATATTCTGTTTTTCAAATGAAGTTAACCAAGTGGAATAATGAAGATCATCCATAACCAAGTCACTGCATGTACAATACTGAGGATAAAGGTAACTTCATCTTCCCAGTGTAGGGTTCCTGAATTATTTTGCTACCTTATGACTTACAAAGGGCTGTGGCTTTTCCTGTCCTCACATTAAAAGTCTATAAGGCATTAATCATTTTAAAATCAATCAGCTGGCAAAATTGATCCCCCTAATAGCCAACCTTGGAGCATAAATGTTGGCCGAAGTTTAATGACCCAATAAAAGAAATGCTACTGACAGCTTTTTATATTAACTAATAGGAGATTTTCTAGGAATCCCATTTCCTTTTCTACTCCAATTGTATTTCCAGATTGATTGTTAGCTTTTATATCTTTTGTATGAATGGTTATTATTAGCCCCCCTGTTTCTTAAAATAAATAATAACAAGGAATTCATCATACAGATACTAACAACATTCTTACACACTGATTACAGTAACTACACATCAAAACATACCACAGAGAAGATAACCCAAGCACTAGAAAACAAGGAAATCAAATAGATTTTTCTCACTACACAAAGCAACAAATAAGAGCCGCTGAAAGTGTTTATTCTTGGCTTACCCTTTCATATGTTTCATCAAGAATTATTGCCCCAGTTACAGGAACTCGAACCTTATAGGATGTGAAGTCCTTGAAAATATCATCTATATGGGCCACATAAGGCTTCAAAACATCACAACTGTTGAACACTTCGAAATGTCAAGGAAATCGGGCATCTAGTATATAAATTGAAGATGATAGATAGAATATCACAATAATGATGACTAGCACAACTTTAGATAAAGCCTAAACAATTGTGCCTAATAATGTCTACAAAGTAAATTAAATAACGAGAGCCTTCTTTTACCAGGCGAAACAAAGTATTCAGAGAACAACAAGGTTCCAACATTAGTGTCTAAATAATTATCATTGCCCGTGTGTCAATGCACAAGCAAGCATATGAGCATGGCTAATAGGCTGAGCATAAAAACAAGCCTCAATGATGAACTCAATCAGTAATACATAAAAATTAATGAGAAAAAAACGAGGAAGGGGGACAAAGGAATTCCAGATGGGAGCATGCCAGCATCTTTTTGTGCCATATCATGCAGAGATAATTTTCCATGAGCAGCTCGCTTCCAATTAATGTAAACATTAAGTTCCATCTTTAGACATATAAAATAAGATAACAAAAAATATATAGATTTACACAAAACTGGAGGGAGCACTACACTGTAAATTTATATTTTCCCTGCTTTCCAATATATGGTTCATATATTACAAGAGATGGCAAGGGAGAATAATTGAACATGAAAGCTGGAGAAGCAACTAAATTCAGACCAAGTGTAATGTTTTACAAATCTGAGTTAGGAATGCATAAGATTCACTAAAGAATTACGGCATTGTTTGATCCATTGACCTGATGATCCTACCTAGCAAAAAAACTTGGGTGGTTTTGTTATAGGAATGAATTTCGATGGACAATTCATTTCCTCTGTTCACATACTAGTATTCCATCCCCATGTTCAAAATTAAACAAAATAGCTTACTGTTATTACCTTTTCAATTAATGAAAAATAAAAAAGAAACTAGAGCATGAAAGAATTCTTCATAAACTATTATAGTTAAAAGGAACAAGAACGAAAACCTTATATTATGCTACTATAACAGAAAGACTGAAAACCAAACAGTTAGGTTAAGGATACATAAAGAAGTAAACTCCTTCAGATTTAATGATTTCAGAGATGGATTATTTTCTACAGAGTTATCTTCATAAAACCAATGTGCATACTCCACAAGAAACAAGATCCTTTCAAAAGACTGAAGATCTTCCTTTGGCACATTTAGCACAAAGCGACTGCAATAACAACATGAAAAGTGTTTCCATAAGAAAGGAACAAAATAAAAATAGGAAGTCAACAATAAAAAGGGAGGAATCGGATGTTACAGAGTTGGAAAACGGAGCATCACAGAATATAATAAACCTATATCACTGTATATCTATATATGACAGTTCATTTCAATGTTCATCACCATTATAACATGATTAGAATTAAAAATAATAATAATAAAAAAAAAAACTTAACAGTTCCAATAGCAAAAATTACTTTCATTATGCTGATAATAGTGAGTAATCCACGATTAAGAAAAGACAAATATCCAGCAGAACATTCTCTTACAAAAATTGAATAGCAGCGTAAGAACTAAGAAAAATTGACTCACTCAGCAACAGAAAAGAAACCATCTTAATTGACTATCATAGTCAAACTCATTCTTACAAACCAAAATTACACTGACGACAGAAAAAACGAAAATCTCCAAAACATTCATCAAATAATAAAAATAATTATTAAAAAAAATTGATTCCACAGTCATCAGCTGACAGTATTGACAATTCTTTAGGTAAAACAGTACGATTAATCAGAGGCATAAAGTGTAAATGCGTAATACTGATAATGCAGGCTAAAAAGAACACAAAATCAGAACAATCCAAGAATTAGAAAAAAAAAAAAAAAACTAAAAAGTTCCGAAACTTTAAAAGACCAAAATTCCAGAAAAAAAAAAAAAAAAAAAAAAAAAAAAAAAAGAGAAAAAGAGAAGGATAAAGAGAGTGAGAGAAGCTCCTAGAAAATTCTCGAAGAAGCTTTTTTTTTTTTTTTTTTTATTTCTTTTCATTTTGAGTATTTTTTGTTTTGCTTTTTTGGTTTTAGGGTTTGAGAAGTG
>Ga0099824_1007327_pt1 | contig 14668 bp, 15 predicted proteins | sample SiratrowhiteBW_FD_76837 | JGI IMG/M metagenome (GOLD analysis project Ga0099824, IMG submission 76837) | Root nodule microbial communities of legume samples collected from California, USA - Siratro white BW | ecosystem: Host-associated > Plants > Roots > Nodule | place: USA: California...
CATCTCTGCCACCAATCCTTTACAATGCTCTATAAAAATCTTGACTTCACTTGGTGGGTTGAAAAAGAACAGCGATGACTCAGCCTCAGATAGCATTCTTGGGACCCCATCAATCGCCCCATTAGCCAGAGCAGCCAATTGAGAAACAGTTCCTCCAACGCACTGCCACTCTCTCCTATTCGTCCATATGACCTTCTATTTGGGCTAACACGGTCTGATACTGCTCTTCCGCTTCAATTCGTTGCCGATGCTCTTCCCCTACCTGTTCCTCACATTCTATCATCACTTCCTTCATCTGTTGTTCCATGTCGTTAACTTCAACTTGGAGATCATGCAACCTTCTCAATGCCTCTTGTTTTTCTCTCTTGATGTCTTCATACAAACTCTTCCATTGGCGCTCTGCAGATGAGGCTATATCTCGCTCTTGAGCCCTCATAGACAGCTCAGTGTTGGCGGCCGCCAAGTCTTGCTTAATTCTGAAAGTGTAATCTCTTTCCGCTTTCTGCTTTCTCATCAGCTCTTTGTAAGCTTTTGTTTTTTCTTCATAATCTTTGTTCAAATCCACAAAGTTATGGCGAAGGCTTTGGAGATCGTTAACCACTTTGGCATTTGTCCCTTTCAACCTTTCAATCTCTTCTTTTAATCGCTTGACCTCTTTTGATTCAGTATCTGGCCTTTGTTCTTCGTTTATCAAGCCGGGGGAATCCAACTTGAAAGGAAATTTAACTTTTTCAACCCTATCTACGATCCATTGGCGGTAGGGGATTTCTCTATTGATCGTCCATGATCTGGAGTCTCTATCCATGCAAACCACACTCTTCCAAACGCTTCTGACCTGCTGCAGGACCTTAGTAGCATCGCTATCCTCGTAATAGAACAACAGAGCTGTCAGAGAGGCAGGTGTTGGGGCTCCTCTTATCGGATATCCAAATTGACACTGGGCTGGTACTGGGTTATAGTTGATGCAGCATCTAATCCCTACAAGCGGCACATTCAGATATTTCCCGCAATACTAAATAAGGCGTGATCTCAGCTGCCACGAGGGTTGCCATTGAATCTTTGTCTCATTCAGACTAGCAAAGAATTCTATCCATTCTCTTGCTCCTTTCATTTCAGGCCCTCACCTTGTTACCAACTCAACTGGGCATTTAACGCCAATCGTTCTATCCCCAATGTGGGAAGCCAACCAGACATAAAGAGCAGGTATGCAGCATAACATCTTTTTGTTTCTCCATTCGTGGCACGAATTAAGTGCCGTGTAGATGTCAGCCAAGATTGCTGGGACAAGATTCTCAGCTCGAGTTTTCACAGCAACAAACACATCGATTGCGTCATACCCCACAAAATCCTCATGATTAGGAAATATCAAGACACCATAAACAACTAAGGCAAGGACATCCACGAACGTTTCCCAATCTCCTTTGTCAGCCAGTTGGTAAAGATAGGTCTCCAAATATCTCTGAGGGAACCCTTTGACGCCTTTTCTAGTGACAAACTTGCTTTCCAACTCTCTCGGGTGTATCTTCATAATCCCAGCTAATGTGGGGATAGAAGCATGTTGCTCAAGGTGTTTGTATGGGACGCTTCCTTCTAATGGCATGTCCAGAATCTACTCAAACTCTTATAATGTTGGCACCAACTAGAAATCTTGAAAGGTGAAACACCTCAGTGGCGGGTCATAGTATTGTGTTAAAGCGGTGACAGCGGGTATCTGAACCTCCACCTCTAATAATCCTAGTAGATTTCCATATCTTTTCCTAAAAGTCCTTCTTTGGATCGGTCCAAGCTTTTGTTCTAAGTCCCTAAGGCCGGTCAACTTGTTCTCTATTACTCGAACGTGAATCTTCTTTCTCAAACCTCCCAATTCAGAATTCCCCTCAATTTCAGACCTCATGTTAACCTCCATGATGATATGCATACAATTTTATAATTTCACTGCCTAAAAGAGAAGAATTAAATGAGATGATATGTAATGCATGAAATGCGTTTATGGAGAAAAGTGTGAGTTATGAGTACCAAATATGCAATGCATATGTTACAACAACAAAGAAGGGTCGGTGGAAGGTTGAAACACACAAACATCTCCCTTAGTGCCCTAAATAAGATTCAGCCTGACGACGTTTAAGGGCTAAGCTTATAAATGCACGCTCTCAAGGAAGCTCCTAATACCCAGGGGTTTAAGGCCACTAGAGCTATGGTTCACTTCACCACATGACTCACGGCAGCTTGTAAACAACTCGCTTAGAGCATATGAATAAAGCAAACAAACTCTAGCTGAGTTTCTCGCAAAAACTGAGAAAGGAAGTATATCTTATCAGTATTGCTACACAACCTCTTTCTATTTCTAAGCTCACTCAGACCCAGGTTAGGGCCCCACGCATGATATGCAATTATGAAGTGTGTGTGAAGGGAGAATTATGCATACAACCCCCCACCTGCAAAAACAACCAGAAAAAGTCCCAAGCAGGTATATGACAGAAACAACATATAAGGCATGTCGTCTAACCTAGGGTTCAATATTCCAACAAACATAAACAAGCATATGTACATGCAAGAGAAAGGAAAGATAAACATTCAAAATCCACACTTATTTTTACTTATTTAATTAAAATAACCTGACTCTAAAAAACAGTCCCCAGTGGAGTCGCCATCTGTCGTAGTCGAGATCACGACGGGGACGGCGATCAGAAAAAAAGATAATACAATGTTTGAAAATTTAAGAAAAGGAGTCGCCACTATAGTTTATCAGGAAAACTATAGAAAAACCAAAATTAAGGCTATGGTTTGCGAAACTGGATTTTGAATCCGGGAGTCGGTTACGTGCGGGGAAGGTGTTAGCACCCCCACAACGCCCGTCCTAAGACGGTACCTTTAATTAAATAAGAAAACTGAGTGCGATTTTGAAAATGTTTATCTTTCCAAAAATGAGACAAAAATTAAGGTAAAAACAAACAAAAATATTTTTTAAATTTTTTAAGGCCTGACAAGGTTTGACCTTGCCCCTACGTATTTCCATCAGGATGAAAAAGCAGGGTTACGTAGTTCTTTGTTGAAAATTTGTTGGTTGAAGTGTTTGATATCTTTTAATTTTGAAAATTTGGTATATGTTTAATTTTTTAGAAATTTTGATATTTTTTGACCTTTTTCAAAAATGTTATATTTTTTATGTTTTTTTATAAAATTTCGTTTTAGATATCGCTTGACACGTATGGTCCTTTGATTACCTAAACGAAACGTTTTTCGAATTAAAACCCGTCTGGCGCGTTCATTTGAAGTTTAATCAAAATTATTTATCGTATGAAAACAATTAAAAAAATAGAATTATTGTTAAAGTTACATATTTTTATTTTAGAAAATAAAGTTTCATGATATTGTATGTGTGAACAATGAAGAGATGAATAAAACAAAATTAATGTGTCTTTCAAATGAAATCATTATTTAAAAAAAGAGATGGAGTGAAAATAAATAAAAAAATAAAGTGAGATCTGCGTATATACAATTAACATATAGGAAAGAAAAAAAAACCTTTATGTTTTAACCAATTTTGGCATTTAATTAAAAGCAAGAATGCAGCCCCACATGCATTTAAATGGCACACAAAAAGTAACATTAACTAGATAGCATTAAATGGCAGCCATAGAGAGAGAAAATCGGGTAAAAAAAAGAGAGTGTCATTTAATGCCAACCACATGCAATGCACGTAAAAGAGAAAAGAGAAGGTGGCATTTAATGTCATCCCATGCTCGTGAGAGAGAAACAAAAAAGAAGGTGACGTTTAATGCCAACCACATGAACATAAGAGAGAAAAAAAAAAATGAAAGTGGCATTTAATCCCAACATGCACGAAAATTATATACAAATCAGGAGAGAGAAATAACAAAAGAAGAGTGACATTAAATAGAAAACAGGAGAGAGAAAACGAGTGGGTGCATGGTGGTTTGGCTACTGAAAGTATAAGGGAATAAAAGGGAAGAGCTCTACGTGGGTGGTGGCGAGCGGCGGTTGACGGCGACAGAACCGAATCGAACTAGGGTTTGGTTTCAAAGGTGGAGTGGGCTTATGGAGGTGCAAATTTGGCAGTGTTTTGGCAAGGCGTTTGACATTGTGGAGGTGCGGTGGAGTGGCTTATAGAGGTACAGTTTTGGCAGTATTTTGGCAAGGCGTATGGTGTTATGCAGGTATGGTTTGGAGTGGCTTATGGAGGTGAGGTTTTGGCAGCGTTTTGGCAAGGCGTTTGGCGTTGTGGAGGTGTGGTTTGGAGTGGCTTATGGAGGTGAGGTTGTGAGGGTTGTAGTGGAATGTTTTCAAGGAAGGAAAGGGGCGTTATGAAGTTGCTGGTGGTGATGGTGGCGTTGCAGAACTACCACTATAGGCAACAACGTTGTTCAACGACAATAACGCCGGAGAGTACCATGGCAGTGGCGGAGTTTTTACGGAGGTTGTTTCATGGTGGAGGCTGGAAAACATGGAGAAGTTACATGGAGGTTTTATGGTTGGTATGGTGGCAGCATGAGAGGCGGAAGCATGGTGATCATGTCAAATGGAATGATGCTTTGGGTTATCACTTATTATTATTATTTTTATAGATGCTTACGGGATGAAAAACAAGGTGCAGTTTGGCTCTACAAGTTCAAGCATAAAGCTCAACTCGGAGCTATCAACTGTTATCGGAATATTTCGTAGCAATATATGGCGTACATGCTTAATGACATAATGAAGCAAAGAAAAACACATTAAGCAGGTAAACAAGAAATCTTGATACCTTGTTCTTGGTCACTCTGCGCCTTGTATTTCTAGGCCACTTCTTGTGGTTGTTTTTTTTGTTTTTGTTTTTAAGTGGTGAGAGTATTCAGAGTGAGAGGAGGATTTGATATTCTGTGTATGTTTCTTATGTAGCTGGAGACTGGTATGAGAGGAAATGAAGTTGGATGAGAAGAACTGCGTGAGTAAAGTATCTGTGATTTTGAGTGAGAGTTGGGGATGAAGATGTGGGTAGGTTAGTAGTTCTTCCGAAGAAGAAACGGTAGAATCTGTGTAATCATGTGGTCGTGATAGAAGTATCTCAAAGTATCCGGTGCCAATGAGATGTTGGAGAGTCTTTGAAGGGAGTGGAACTTAATAGAGGAGAATGGGCAGCTTGTGTTGTGTATGAGTTCCTAGGTTATGTTCATTCTTGTGAAAAGGGCGGCCTCCCCAAGGACTGGGGTGTTGACCCGGTCTTGTATTCGTAGGGGGAAGTAGCTTTTTGTTATAATAAGGTAGTATTGGTTGTAGTAGGAAGTATTACAGGGACAGTCATGATATGATGCGGTAATGATGCAGGGAAAAGTGAGGAGGAAGGCAGAAGGCAGCGGTGCAAAGGAAGGCAGGAATGTACAGGAGGATCTTGGAGATTCATGGGTGCGTAGGAAAGTGAGGAGGTGTGAATAGTGAGAAATGACCCAAGAGGGTGGTGTAACCCAAAGGGATGGGAATGGGCTACACCCCTTACCCATTTAATACAAAAACCTTATTCATTTTTTTAAAAAAAGACAAACTAAATTTAATTTATTATATCATTCTTCTTTTTGGAATTTATTTTATCTTAGTTTTGTTTGTTTGTTTTTTTGGAAATTAATTAAATTTTTTTAGCCATTTTATTACTATCCGGACGAAATTGAGTGTTGACACACTCATTCATTATTCCTTTTTACCTCCTTCCTATTAAAGGAGTTGATGTCGTTCTAGGCATAGATTGGTTACACTCTCTAGGCCCTTTGTAGGTTAACTTTTCTACCCCTCAATTTTCCTTTACCCACAATGGTTCTCCTATCACCTTACATGCTACAACCATGTGTCTTTCACTCATATTTGCCACCTTTTACACATTGATGACATTGCCTCTCTCCACCTTCTCACTTTTCAACATACCCCTTCCCCTACTCCTTCTATCACCCAAAATCACCATCCCTATATTTTAAACTTCGTAAAACATACTACTTAGTTTTTTTCCACCCTCGTGGACTACCACTTGACCTACCGCATAATCACCATATTCGTCTCATTCTACAATCTTCCTTAGTCAATATAAAACCATACCTCTGTCCCACCCTCATAAAAACATTATTACATCACTCATTCACGATATGCTATATGAAGCCATCATATGTCCTACCACCAGTCATTTCTCATTGCCAGTCATTTTGATAAAAAGAAAGATGAAACATGGCATTTTTTGTGTCAACTATCAAGCCTTAATTGTTATCACAATCAAAGTTAGGTTTCCTATCCCAACCATTGATGAACTTTTAGATGGGCTAACTACAACTAAAGTGTTTACAAAGTTGGACTTAAGATCCGGGTACCACCAGATAAGGGTAGACCCTAAGGATTGTCACAAAATGGCTTTTAAAACTTTTGATGGGCTTATGAGTTTCTAGTTATGTTATTTGAACTTTCCAATGCCTCGTCTACATTTCAAGCAGCCATGAATGATTCGCTAAGGCCACATCTACGGAAATTCGTCCTAGTTTTCTTTGATGACATACTAATATACAACCAATCTATGTCAGAACACATCTGACACCTAACCACCATTCTACAATTGCTAGAAGCCCACAGATTCTATTTTAAAGAATCTAAATGTGTTTTAGCAATTGCTAAGGTTTCTTACTTGGGTCATATTATTCAAGTAGGCACAGTTGCTCCTGATTCTATAAGACAGAAGTCATTCTTATATGGCCAAGTCCGACATCTCTTACTACCCTATGAGCATTTTTGGGGATCACGAGAGTTTATCAAAAGTTCGTTCGAGGATATGTCACTCTTACCTCACCACTCATGAATTTACTACTATTATCGTCATTTACATGGAATACAGAGACTCAAGAGTCCTTTACAAAATTAAAACACACCCTGACTACAACCCTAGTTTTGTGTTTACCCAAATCCTCTCTACCACTTGCAATAGAAATCGATGCTTCAGGAACGACCATTGGCATGGTTCTGTCTCAAAACGATCATTATATTGCCTTATTCAGCAAGAAGCTTTGCTCCAAAATGCTGACCAGTTTTATTTATACGAGAGAAATGTTTGTTGTAACAAAAGCAGTAAATGAATGACGTCATTATTTGATAGGCACTCATTTCAAAATCATCATAGATTAACAAAGTCTTAACGGATTACTTACCAATGCATGTCACACTCTCGAACAACAAAAGTGGGCCACCAAACTATTGGGGTACAGTTTTAACATCAGCTACAGAGCAGGACGCCACAACCAAGCTACTGATTTCATTTCATGGCCGCCACCACCCATCTTCTTAGCCATCTCTTCTCCAGTTCCAAACATCCTTATGGAACTGCATAACTACTGCAAGTCAGAACTAGGCCAAAACGAAATACAACACTTTTATTTACCTGACTCTAAATATAACTTCATCCGTGGTCTTCTTTACCACCACCACTGTCTCATTTTGCCATCCACTGGTACTTTTCGTTCAAAAGTTTTACATGAATTCCACATTACACCTATTGTGGGCACTCTAGCCTTAAGGCACAATGGCTTATCTTGCCTCTCATTCTTCGGGCATGGCATGTATCGTGACACCAAGGCATACATCAATGTCTCCCTTATCAATAAAATAAACCCATTAATTAGAAACCACTAGGCCTACTCCAACCTATAGCCACCGCATCCAAACTTTGGGAAGAATTAACCACAAATTTTGTCACACATTTACCTTCATCGTTTGGCCACACATTCATATAGATAGTGTGTGATAGATTAAGTCTACTCACTTCATCACCATTCCTATCTCATTCAACGCAACTCATTTAGCTAATTGATTTTCTGTTGAGATTTGCAAGTTACACGATGTTCCAAAGTCCATTATCTCTGATTGTGACCCCTTGCTCCTTAGTCATTTCTAGAAAGAACTCTTTCACTTACAACGCACATAGTTAAAATTCAGCACAACCTACCACCCACAAAGTGATGGTCAAACATAGGTCCTCAACAGAGGTTTTGAGATTTACATGATTACTAACGATAACCCAAGAAATTAGTACAATTACTTATACCTCGCAAAGTTTTGGTACAATTTGTCCTATCATTCTCAGCCATCAAAATGACTCCTTTTCAAGCTCTTTATGGACAACCTCCACTAGTTATTCTAGATTACATTCCAGGCATTGCAACACAGCCTAACCTCGACACCACACTACAAGAACGAACACAAATGCTCCACTAGTTGAAGGGTACTCTCAAGAAGACTCAACAATGAATGGTGCACACAACGAACATAGCCCATCCCCGCCACCACTTCAATGTCGACGAATGGGTTCTCCTCCGTCATCATGCACATTGCCAAACATCTCTCACTCTAAGATCCCACAATGAGCACTCACACAAATTTTACGAAGCCTACCCCATCAAATGCAAATTTGTATGTTTTAGAAATTTTATTTTGAAAATTTTGTTCTGAAATATATTTTATGCATTCGAAAAATTTTACTTTATAAGTCTTATTCTAGAAATCTTATAATGTTCTGACAAACATGTTCCAAAATATAATTCATAAATTCTAGAAAATATGTTAAAAAAAAATTGAAAGACAATCTATAAGTCACTTTAAAGAAACAAAGGTAATATACTGTCCTCACCCGATATCCTTGGGTCAATTAAGATTACACCCGAGATTCAAGGGTCAGTATACCCAACAATTTCTGAATCTTGGCCTCCACGTGCAACAGTTTGGTAACTGCTCATGTTGTTACTATAGACTTGGGCTTAACAACTCAGCCCATAACCTATATATACAACACTCACTACAGGAAGTACCACTCACTCAGTACTAAGCTTTCATATTGACTTAAACTCTCTCTCACTCCCCTCTTTAATCACGTGCTGACTTGAGCGTCGGAGTGTCTTCTACAAGTGAACATCTCCCCAGTCTTCAAAACGACAACAATTCAAATCATCAAGTGCTCAGAATCGGACCAAGTCGGTTTCAGCTCATCTCATTGAGACACCAGTTCAATCTTTGGTAAGAACATTTGGCACTCATCGTGGGCCGAGTAAATCTTTTCCCTAACCCAGGTATTCAGAGTCGTTCCACTTTCAAATCAAGCAATCATATCTTCACTCCACCCTGAGATGGATCCAATAGCCCTCGAAGTCATTAAGGCTCACATGGAGACCATTCTCTAGAATAGCATGCAAGAGGCACTATTGAGCCTCAGAAAAGAATTGATAAACCAAAAGGAAGCACATCGAACGAGTTACCCGTCAATGACACCGTCTCCACGACTAGAAGAAGTGGACAAAAGTCAAGTAGGCGACACACATTCAAGAAAGCAAGAGTGGATCAAGGAGGACAACCAAAAATTGTTCGCAGCTTATCCATGGCGGAAGATCGAGGAGAACAACCTAAGTTAATACTCGATGTTGATGCTGACCAGAGGAAGTAGCCTAAAGTGGTAGTCGATGCCGAAACTGACCAACGACATCAGGCTAAAGTGGTGCTCAGTGCCGAGTACGACTTTAGAGAGCAACCTAAGGTTGTCCTTGGGGCAAACCTGACAAGAATTGTGAGGATTTCCCCCGAAGTCGACCAAGAATTCCCATTCCACCAAACTCCAACTGCTCACCTCAATGCCGAGTTGGAAGAATACATGAAAGGCTTCCACCCTTTCACTGTCGAGGTTATAAAAGCTCAACTCCCCGAGAAGTGGAAATGGCCAAAGGTGGATTCATATGATGGAACCTCAGACTCAGATGCACAAGTAAAGGCCTACATGACCCAAGCCAATCTCTTCTCTAGAGACCTAAGGGTGCATTGGAGACTGATCCCTACCATACTAAAGGGAACAACACTCAAGTGGTATTATTCCTTACCACGAAATTCGGTCAACTTGTTCCGCACCCTGTCCTCAAATTTTATAGCTCGGTTTATCGACAACAAGCCAATAACTACCTCCTCGGCCTCACTCCACCACGTGACTGAAGGAAAGAATGAGTCACTCAGACAATATATGGCTCGCTTTGCTAAAGCCTGCCTCAACATTCCAAATCTCCATCCCGATGTAGCAACACGCGCATTAACAGTAGGACTAAAGCCCGACCTCTTCCTCAACACCTTATTTGCAGAACTTCCCTCCAATATGGACGAGCTTCGACCTCGTGCAACGAATATCACCATCGAGGAGAACACTGAAGCAGTAAGGAGGACAGAGACACCCATGATAACCACTGCCCTAAAAAGAAAGAGAATTGGCAGGTTTGACTCCTACACACCGCTCAACGCCAGCCGAGATGTGGTGATCCAAGAAGCTTACAACTTGGAACTAGTTCGCTTGTTGCAGCCTATGGAGAGCCCTCCCTCCATTGATCCCACTAAGAGATGTTGGAATCATCAGAATTACGATCGTACCACTGAAGAATGCATAAAGGTATGCAACGTTATAGAGGAACTCGATCAGGATCTCTTAATCGCTTCATTCAATAAAGCCAAGGCAGCCGAAGTCACAAGGGACGAGGAAACGACAGAGGAGGCGGAAGATGAGGACAAGGCGAACCATCAAGAAGTGGACAAGGTTGCGACCGAGGAAAAGTAGAGGTTGTGTCGCCTCAACCTCAACCCCAAGTTCAAGCTCCACCTGAGCAGAAGCCTAAGGAGACTAACAACGGTGATGACCACCTTGGAAACATTCGCACTATTGCTAGAGGCTTCGCAGGAGGAGGCAGTTCTAAATCTGCTCAGAGAAGGCATTTGAGGAATATCAACTCAGTAAATATACTACCACCGAGGATGCTTCCACCTATTACCTTCTTAAATGAAGACTTTAGCATACATGACCCAGACTAGGATGATCCTGTGGTCATCTCGGCAACCATCGCCAATTGGCGAGTCCACAAGATTCTCGTAGACTAAGGGAGCTCGACCGACATCCTTTACTGGTTTACATTTCTAAAACTCAACATACTCCTAGAAATGGTGAAGTCATACCCTGACCCTAACCTCTTGGTCGGATTTGCAGGGAAAAGGGTACATACTAAAGGATTTGTAGATTTGTTGACGACCTTTGATTACGGAAGAACTCACCGAACGCTCACGGTGATGTATTTATTTGTAGAGGCTGACATGTCCTACAATGTGTTGATTGGCCGGAGAACACTTAATGCTCTGATCGTCTCCACTCTGCCCATGGCAATGAATTTCCCTTCAGAGCAGGGTGATATCATCATAGTTAAGGCTAAGCTCGAAAAGGCACGGGAATGCTACGCCCAAAGCTTAAGGGTAAACATTTATACTGTTAGGGGAACCAGCTCCCCCCCCGCCACCCCTCTCAAGTAGAGGTCCCTAAGTCGTGCATCAAAGAAGAGTGCAACAAAGTAGATGCACCATCCTCTCAACAAGGAACTTTTGAATGCTTCAATGTTGAAATCAAGCAGGACGTAGCCATTAAAGAAGAGGAGATTGAGACAAAAGAAGTCGACCTTGACCCTAGAGTGGAATTTGAGGAGGGTTTTCCTACCTTTAACGAACCGATTACCTCAATCTAGCTAGGACGACAACCCAACTAGTGCACCAAGGTTGAGAGAATTATGAACAAGTCATTGAAGAATGAGATCGAGCATGTGATAGTTGCTAATGTCGATCTGTTTTCCTGTAGTCCAATGACATGCCAGGAATTGATCCTGACTTCATGTCCCACAAACTCACTATACTCCCTTAAGCTAACCCTGTTGCTAGAGAAAGTGGAAGCTCGGGGAGGAAAGAAGAGTAGCAGTGGCTCATGAAGTTAACCAACTTCTCAAGGCCGATTTCATTAGGCCTATCAAGTATACCACATGGATTGCCAACGTGGTAATGGTAAAGAAATCAAGCGACAAATGGAGGATGTGTGTGGACTACACCGACCTCAACAAGGTCTGTCCCAAAGACACCTACCCATTTTCGAACATAGATCGGCTCATAGACAACACAACAGGATACGAGCTATTCAGCTTTCTAGATGCGTACTCAGGGTACAATTAGATACAAATGTACCCCCAAATCATGAAAAAACAACATTCATGACGGAAGGGGAGAACTACTGCTTCAAAGTCATGCCATTCAGCCTAAAAAACCTAGGGGCCACTTATCAATGACTCATGGATAAGGTCTTCAAAAGACCTTATCGGCAACACCATCGAGGTCTATGTATACATGGTGATTAAGTCTCAGAAGGTCGAGGACCACATCTCGACTCTAGCCGAAGTTTTTGATAGGGTACATGCACTTAAACCCTAAAAAAATGCATTTTTGGAGTCATGGCCGACAAATTCCTCGAGTTCATGGTCATGTATAGAGGAATATATGCCAACCCGAACAAGTGCGAAGCCATTTTAAGCATGAGAAGTGCAAACTCCATGAAGGAGGTACAACGGTTAAATGGCAAGCTCGTCGCATTGTCCAGATTTCTTCCCAAACTAGCCAAGAAGGCCAAGCCATTATACAAGTTGTTGAAGGGTGGACAAACCTTCGAGTAGAACAGCACATGCGAAGAGATGTTCCAAAATCTCAAACAAGACATCGCCGCCCTACTAATATTAGTAAGGCCTCCCCCTTATATCATATTATATCTTTATTTAGCTGTGTCTAGCTTGGCAGCGAGTTCAGTACTCGTCCATGGGGAGAGGAAGAAGCAACATACATTATACTGCACCAACCGAACCCTGTAACTAGCAGAGGAATGCTATCGAGTCATAGAGAAGTTAGTGCTCGGATTCATATTCTCAGCTCAACAACTTCGTCATTACTTCAGGAGTTTCGAGATCACAATCCACACTACCTACCCCATCAAGCAAGTGTTGTAGAAACCCAAGCTAGCTGGAAGAATGACAACTTGGGCAGTAGAGCTGTCTGAATTCGATCTCAAGTATGAAAGTAGGGGACCAATGAAGACCCAATTCCTTGTTGAGTTCTTAACAGAACTCCCACCGATGACAGAAAAGAGCGATTGGTGGTCCCTTAACGTTGATGGATCATCTAACAAAAATGGAGGAGTAGCAGGAATAATTCTGGAAGGTCCCGATGAGTTTACTCTAGAGCAGGCTATCCATTTTGAATTTGAAACATCAAACAATCAAGTCGAATATGAAGCCCTCATCTTCGGGCTCAGACTGGCAAAGGAGCTCAGGGTCAAGTAACTAAAGTGCCAAAGTGACTCTCAGTTGGTGACAGGACAAATCAGCGAGCGTTCCAAACTAAAGAGCTGCTCTTGCAAAAGTAATACCACATCACCAAGAAATTGATCGACTAGTTTGAAAAGTTTAGCATAAACCATGTTCCGAGGGCCGCAAATGAACGCGTCGACGTCCTCTCAAAGCACGCCAGTACAAAGAAGGTCAGCCAACATCGAACCCTCATCCAAGAAGATCTGACGAGCAATTGGATCATACTAATGTGTTACAAGTAAATTTGGAAAAAAGCAATGGGATGACACCCATTATTGAGTACTTAACTAGCGATGTCCTGCCTAACGAAGAGAAGGAGGTGAAGAGAGTTTAGGGACAACCAGCGTATTATGTCACAAGCAACGACGAACTCTTCAGTCGAGGGTTCTCCACTCTGTTTCTAAAATGCTTGGACAACGACCAAGCCGAGTGTCCTTGTCGAGCTTCACCGAGGGATATGCAGAATGCATTTAGGAGCGCGGTGCATGGCAACAAGAGTACTATGAGCGGGGTACTATTGCACACTCTTCAGCAAGACGCTCATTCCTTCATCCTAAAGTGCTCGGAATGTCAGAAATTTGGGCACCTTCACACTCATCCTCCCAAAGAGTTACGTCAAATAGTCACACCATGGCCATTCACCACATGGGGCATGGATATCCTTGGACCTTTTCCATTAGCTAAAGATCAAGTCAAGTTACTCATTGTCGCCATCGATTACTTCACCAAGTGGATAGAAGTTGAGATCCCTTAGCAATCATCACGACTCAGCAGGTCCAGAAGTTTTGTTGGAAGAATCACTAGTAGAAAAAAGACATTTAATCGCGATTATATAAGGCTTACAAGCACGGTTCTGGAACCGCGATAGATGTAACCGTGATAAAAAGTACTAAAGATACAATCGCGGTTGTACAACCGCGATGGAAAGTATAACATACCACCACGTTCTTTAGCAACTGCGTTAAGAAATGCTCATATTATGCAAAAATGGCTAAAAAAAGGCCCGGTTTTCTCTACAACCATGTTGGTATGTGCAAATTTTTTTAAAAATGGCAGTAACTATTCGCTGCTGCCTAGAAAAATTCAAAAGTCAATCTATTGCCCACCAAAATTCAAAAGCCAATCTGCTGACCAAAACCAAAATTCAGAAGCCAATATCTCTAATCCCTTTGGATCTAAATTCAAAACATACTTAATTCAAAATTCAATTTTTACACAAACATTACAAGTTATGCTCTAATTATTTTGCAGATACCAGCGCGATTGTTTAAACAACAGCGATGATATCTCTCTGCAATTTTCAATTTTAAATATTTATGTCTTACCATCGCGGTTCTCGCTCTGACCGCGGTGGTATCTCTTGCAACGTTAATACAATTGTGGTTGTTGTGGACAACCGCGGTGGTATGGTTGCACTTAATTTCAAAAATACCACCACGTTGTTTTTAATTGCGGTTCCTTCTTAA
>Ga0099824_1007329_pt1 | contig 14667 bp, 10 predicted proteins | sample SiratrowhiteBW_FD_76837 | JGI IMG/M metagenome (GOLD analysis project Ga0099824, IMG submission 76837) | Root nodule microbial communities of legume samples collected from California, USA - Siratro white BW | ecosystem: Host-associated > Plants > Roots > Nodule | place: USA: California...
ACAAAATACACACCACACTCCTTTGAGCATCACTTCCTGAGCCAAACCTTAAAACTAAAGTCATGCGCCACCTAAAACCATCATCATGAACCTCTTTTCACCATAAGAATGCCATGAAAACAGTCCCTCCAAACAGCACCATGTTTTCATACGAAAACAACACCTAAAACCATCATCATGAACCTCTTTTCACCATAAGAATGCCATGAAAACAACCCCTCCAAAACAGTAGCCTAAAACAACGCCATATCACCTCCAAAACTGCATCATTTTACCTCCAAAAAAGTCACCATGCACCACTTAAAAGTCACATATTTAAGCCTTGCATTACCACGAATTCATTCAGTCACGTTCCATTTTTGAATACATGATCCCGCTAAAGCTAAAATGTCAATTCTATATTGCATATAATTGTTGCATGTTATTTTTCAACACCGAATTTGGCACCATTTCTCAAAGCCCAGGCTTTAAACCTGTCACTGCTATCCAAAGCCCATGCTTTAAACCTGGCACTAACGCCATTCACTTACCCTATTTTTAAACACAAACTTTCAAAAGTTTCAAAAAATATCAAACCAACCAACAATCTTATCAACAAAGAACTACGTAACCCTGATTCTCCATCCCTGATGGAGATACGTAGGAGCAAGGTCAAACCTTGTCGGGCTTCCTAAAACCAAAAAAAATATTTGTTTGTTTTATCTTAATTTCTTTCTTGGGAAAATAAAGGTTTTAAAAAATCACACTCAAATTACATATTTAATTAAAGGTACTGTCTTAGGACGGGCGTTGTCGGGGTGCTAACACCTTCCCCACACGTAATCGACTCCGAACTTGAAATCCGTTTTCGCAAACTTGCCTTATCTTGTTTTTGGTTTTCCATAGTTTTTCCTAATAAACTATGGTGGCGACTACTCTGTTTTGAAAATTAAAATAAGATTATTTTGTTTGTCGTCCCCGTCGTGACCCCGGTTGCGACAAATATGAGATTGAATGAGTGTCCCAAAAGAGTGGGGATGTATTTATAGGCATTTGGGCTTGATAAGCTGTTATCATATTATGGGTTGTTAAGCCTATAAAGTTGTGGATTAATTTGTATTACTTGGATCTGCAGATGGTTACCTGTATAGTATAAGCGAATAATATTATGTTAGATATTATATCCATCTTTTTTGATTGGGTATTATTTTCTCCTTATTTTTCGGATACTGGGTAGTACATAAGGCCCCCAATCTCAGAATTCAATATAGAGGATGAATGAGCTTAAAGTTGAACTTGGTAGTTTAGAGCCTTTAAGGCGACCTGGTTAGGCCAAACTTTGTATCTGAATTTTTGGTTTGACGACTTGTTATAGGTTGAACTGTTTGTGACCGTTTTTTCTAAACTCGTGTGGTCGAGCTTAATATCATTACCTTCAGGTTAAGATTTAAATTCCTAAGAGCATTAATGAGAGGTTTTAGAAGTAATGATGAGGTTTAGGGTTTCGAAGCGTGACATTAGTTAGGCAGATGACACTTAATCAATGCCACGCTGCCTTAATACGTGATGCTTCGCGTCCTTACAAAATGAAACATTGGGAAGTTGAGTTAAACACTATGTGTGAGTGTTTTAACTCATTATCTCCAACACCTCAAATATTTGTTGTTCAACCCACTCTATCAACTATTCCTCGTTCTCCCACAATGCTCGGGCATAGATGACCTCCTCTACTAGGCTTGATAGTCTGAGAGAGAGAAGGCACCTCACCCGAGTGAACCATGTCTCCACTGCAGCTACTAACATCAACTTGTTATGGTGTTGGCCTATTTTGCTATGATGACTAGTGCATCAATTGCAATGTAGTAAGTAATATATTTATTGTTCTTTCCTAAGGGATTTATGCAATACATTACATTAATTACAATTATAATAAGTTCAGATTCAAGAACAGTTCCATATTTTGGTTGAGTGCATAAAATAAAATAATATTTATAGAAACATTTACTTTATTTTCTATCAATAATCAATGTCAACCCACAATAATACTCAATATCAATTCCTTAGAAGAATAACCCTAAGATTATCTATTAACCTTCAATTCCTTGATCAATTATGTAAATAAATCTTGCAATATCCATAAGGGCTTTAAGACAACAATCGAATCTTGCTCTATTCCTAGACACAAGCTTTCATATGATATTTTAATTTAATTCTTAATTACAAAAGATATTTTCCAATACCCTAAGAATCAATGATCAAGTCACGAGTCAATACGACAGACAATAACCACATAACTAAAATAGTAATTTATTGAAAGAAAAGACATAAATATTAAAAAGAGAGCTATTACATGAGAGTTTAGAAAGGTTTAACCTAACCACAAGAATAAAGAATGTATCTGGTGCAAACCCGTTTCCAAGACTACAGACCAGAATAAAGAGGCCAATGAGTTAGAGCCTTGATCAAGAGCTTATCAGAAGTTTGGGCCTAATTGGGCTTATTTGGGTCTACAAACAAAATTTTTGACCCAAGTTCAAAATTCGAGAAGATCACTCTAGAGATTTTAGAGCTTCAAAATTACAAGACCTCTAGTTGTAAAAGTTATATAGATTAGTGTAGAATTTATTTTGGACCAAGTAAAATAGGATTTTGGACCTTTTTGGGCCAAGTAGAATAGGATTTTGGAGCTTGAAGCCGATAAGAAAAAGTGGACGGTAACCTTTGAAAGAAGCCTCCAAGAAGGTGTCACCTAGGGAAAATGAGTTAAAGAAGACTCCACATGCCACTCCAAGTAAGTGCCACATGGGAGCTTCTTCTCCTAGATTCTTTTGCCACTTGTCCACCTCTCATTGGAGAGTGTTTGAAGCTTGGGCTGCAAGATACCTTTGCCCTATGGCACTCTCCCAATGGAGTTGATCCTCTCCACTCATGGCTTGCCACTTGTCAAACTCTAATTTGAGAGTTTTTGAGAAACTTGCAAGACTAGTCATCTTTTAGTCTATAAATAAGATGACATCCCTCTTTGCACCACTTTTTTATTCATGTCTCATTTAAAAGATTGGGCTAAGCCCAACCATAGCTAAAACCACACTAGTGTCTGCACCTTTCCTTGACTCTCTGCCATGTCCACACGGTGTAGGAGAAACTTTGGGCTTAAGCCCAATTAACGTACCCTAATCCCTAACATTACATTTACCCTAAAGCGAAAGAATTTGGAGCAGAAAACATGGGAACAGCGACGCAGCACCTTAAACTTTACCCTAATTTTCAGTAGAGCAAAGAGAAACAAAAACATGATGGAGATTAGGTGATTCTAGTTGAGGTTGGTAGGGGAGGGTGTCGCGAACGAAGCGGTTTTTTTTTAGATGGGTTTTGAGCTAGAGATGATGTTGCAGCAATCGAGGCTAGGAATGGGGAGCAGCATGGAAACATAGTGTGTCGGTGTCCTATTTCTCTCGGGCTCTTTGAGCGCTTTGGTGACTAGTGCGGCGATGGAGAGCACCACTATCACCTTTGCCTTTGGCGATTCTTGGGTTCAAATGAGAAAGGATTGCCCCAGTGTTGTTTTTTTGCTTTGATGCTTTGCTTTCAATTGACTTGCAGATTTATAACTCCTTTCTACCAGAGGTATTCTTTTTTTTTTTCTTTTTTTCATTCCTTTTTTTTCAATTTTCTTTTTTTCTTTTTTTTTTCGACACGTATTGACAACTATATCTCTCTATTGCAGGATTATTCTTTGTGAAAATCATTGGCAATCATTTTTCAATCAATGTGAACTTTATTCGGATTGTAATGTGGCCAAGGGTTAAAGCGTTTTGAAAGAAAATGATATAAAGGCTCAAAAAGTGTTTGTGGGTTTTATTTTTTTAAAACAAGAATCACTAACCAAGTGTTTGTGAAAAATAGTCAAGGCTTTGCTTCTGAAGCTTCTCATCATCATTTATTCTTTCTTTTTTCTTCATCACTTTGTTGTGATAACAATCTTTTGTTTGTGAATCATCATCTTTTGGAATTGATGACACACTTTTGCTTTTGAACTTCTTCCTTTTTTTTTGGGGAGCTTTTTGGTGTGCTCCTTCTTTGATAGAACTCTTCTATTAGAAGCTTATAAGCCTTTGATGTATACCTTGAACTAAATTTCAATATGATGATTCTTGTTTAGGGTAATTTGAAAGGAATATTTATCTTTTAACTCAAAAAGGGTACAAGGGATTTATAATTATTTCATTTTTTTTTCAGGATAAAGAAACATGGCCATATATCATTTGGAGTTTTGATTGCTTGATTTTCAAAATGATTAATCCTGCAACAAAATTCAAAAACCTCCAACACATGTCGTTTTTCTTTTATTTAATGTCCTATCTTTTGCTTAGAATGCCTTGTGCGGGTTTTCAATCTAACGGACTTTTATTCTTTTTTCTTTAGTTTTTTTTTTCTTTTGAATGCCCTTGGAGTATTGATATGGGAAATTAAGAAATTAACCAATCCAGACTCTTATTGCCCTAGTGTGAGGTTCTTGTGTTACTCTTCCATGCAATTATGGCAAGAACTGAGACAAATCCTTTTGTTTTTTTGGAATAAATGAAGGAAGGAAGGAAGGCTATAAGATTTTCAAGCCACATGCACGCCAAAATGCTTCAAATGAAAAAAATCAATTTAATTCCATATTTAAAAAGTCAAGTTTTAGGAACTCACAACATCCCTTTTTTAATAATTTTTATGATTTCAATAATTGATGAACAAATGATTTATAACGCAATGCTTGATTTATTTTTCAGTTATTCTCAACTTCTTATTTTAAATAAAACAATTTTTTATATCATGCTATATCCTCTAAGACCTGCCAGAATAGGAACAAGCACAAATTTATGAACAATCGCATGACATTTATTGATATTGTAAGCTTTACAAAATTAGATCTTGCTTGGTAATCGCATTGCATGAAATTGATTGTCAACAAAATACAACACTGGTGCAAATTCATAGTTATGAAAATCAAGAAGTCTGTATCATGCACCCCCCAACTCCTCTCAGTGGTAGAAGCTTCTTTTCTTTCTTGACTTGGCATTATTGAGACCTATCCCGAAAGGATATTTTTTCAACATTAGACGTCTACTCCATGAAACTCAAACAACCTGCGTCTAGTAGCGATTGCACTTTTCATTTGAATGCCAAACACCTTTATGTAGAATGGCCAAACACCCCATTGTGATAATCACATTTAGCGTTAGGATCATAGTTTTTAAGGTTTGGTATTTGTAACGATTCAGATGACAAATCGCAACTAGTCCTTCATTGAGAAGTTGTGGCAGGAGCTCTGTATAAGTCATCGGAATGGGAGTGAAATGAACAACTTTCTTCTTTTGATTGAAACCTTTAATGGGCGTTGACATTAGACTATGGTCTTGTTTAGATTTCTTCTCCATCTTTGGATTTTCTTTATTTGAATTTTCTGGCACAGGTGATGCACGAATATCATAATGAGGGATATTACATGTCACTTGAACTTCACTCTCTTTTCTTACAGGATTAGCTATTTTGGAATTTGCAACTGCGGACGGGCCATGTGCAATTTTCATGCTTTTCAATCCAAACTCAATTCTTTCCCTAATGATCACTATAGTCAGAAAATTTGGAAGAGAAACTACCTAGCATGTGCTCATAGAAGGGAGACTGAAACATGTCAATGAACATCAGAATCATCTCCTTATCATGCAAAGGTGGTTCTACTTGGGATATCAATTCTCTCCACCTCTGAGCATACTCTTTAAAGGTTTTGGCCTGTTTCTTCACCATATTTTGCAATTGAAACCTATCTGGAGCCATGTCACTATTGTATTTGTTGTGCTTTATGAAGGATTTCACTAGATCTTTCCATGAGCCAATGTGGGTTGGTTCAAGGTGCATATACCAATTCAAAGCTACACCGCCTAAGCTATCCTAGAAGAAATGTATTAATAGTTTTTCATAGTGTATATGAGCTGCCTTTTTTCTACAATACATTGTTACATTGCTCTCAGGACAAGTGGTGCCTTGGTTTTTTTCAATATATGGATGAACCTTGTGTATGATGAAAAATGACATGCATGTTATCCTAAATGTATAAACGAAAATGTGAATGCATGTTAATATGTATAATTGATGTATGAGATGTATGTTACCTATCTAAATGTAATATGCATGAGAAGACGTAAGAAACTTGTTGAGTCTAAATGCCTAATGCATGTCTAAGATGTACAATGCAAGTCAAGATGTATGATGTATGCTGAGATATATAATACTGTCAACACCCAATTTCATCCAGGTGAAAAAAAAATGTTTGTTTCTCAATATTAATAAAAAAAATTCTTTTAGTCTAATTTTTTGGATTTGCTCTTATTCTCTATCATTTTCAAAAAAAAAGGAAAAACATATATTTTGTTTTATTTTTCTCCTATTTTTGTTTTTTAATAAAATACAAAAATATATTTTTTTATGATTACTTTTATCTTGCTATTAGGTTTTTACCTTCTTTATCAAAATAAAAATAAAAGAAAAAAAAGAAAAAAAGAGAGATATATATATATATATATATATATATATATATATATATATATATTTATTTTTTTTATTAAATATATATATAAAAAAAAAAAAAAAAATAAATAATAATAAAAAATAAAAAAAAAAAAAAAAAAAAAAAAATATATATATATATATATATATATATATATATATATATATATATCTTTATGATTTTCATTAAATATAGATATAAAACAAACAAAAAACATAAGTAATAATAAAATTGATAAAAAAAGAAAAGAAATATGGCTACACGTTTTGCTCCCGCTCCTGCTATGCTCACTGCTTTCCTCTGCAGTTATGCTGCAATGCTGCCACCTCCTATGATAGCACTAGTAAATACCTTATTCATGCAAAATTATTTGTGCAATACTTTATAATACAACTAGCATTACCTAATTTGTTCTCCTTTTTGAAAATATCTGACCAAGTTAGTACCCGGGCCCTTGTGCGTATTTCACACCAAGCAACAATGTTTCTCTCTAACGCGTATATAGACACATTACACTAAGGATGAAAGGGGGAACCCAATGTTATGAAAAATGATAGACACAAGGTGTTCTCATCCTTCTACCTAGAGAAAATGATAATCATCAACAACGAGAATACAACTAAAAGAAGGGAAGGTAGGTATGAACTTAAATTTGATGTTGCATGAATTCCCATGAATGTCGTAATCTGTCTGAATCTCCATGCCATGTTCTATTTGTGTAAATATCCTTTGTTGCTTCATTTTGGGTTTTGAAAACATTGTGCCCTACCCATTCATGTCGCCATCCAAGTCTTCTCCACTTGTTATTCCTGTGTTAATATCCAAACCCCTTAACTTTGTTACTGTTGTGGTTTTCGTAAGAGTCGGTTGAGCAACTAAAACCACAACAACTGTAGAAACCCCAACCCCGAAGTTGTGTGTCGTGTCTTCCACCATATGCCCTACCATGCTCACCTCCATCACCAACCGCCAAGGCAAAAATGCCTACACACTCAAACGTGCCTCCCATGCACCATCACAAACCCATAAAGATACCATCATAGTTGCAACCTTCTCCCTCTCACAACCCTCGCTGCCGCTGCCAACCACTATCAACAGATTCCCTGCCTTGGATCGCGACCACTGACCACAATAAAACCACCGCCCTGCACCTCCACTGTGCACCTCCACCGAGCCTCCAAAAGGCATCCACCTAGACCTCCTTTCTCCTCCATTCCACCTCCATTGAGCCGAGGAGGAAGAGAGGAACGTTTGCCACACCATGGCACGGCGTATCACCGTCGCCGGAGACTTTGTCGGAAAACCAATCTAGCGAGTTTAGTTCTCGAGTAGCCAACTTTGAGAGCAAATTACAGGAGATTTAGGGACTTTTAGGAGAAGCTAAGGGTTGCATTGGAAAGCTGGGTTACCCTCTTTCTAGTGGTATGCCACAACCCTATTTATGAAACCTCTAGATCTCTCAAAAATGAGTGTCAAGATGCAGGTCCAACATGGGTAACTTAGAATATTTTCTGGACATCACATAAAATCATAAACTTGGTCTTGAGGTTGACTTTAGGAGGTTCGTTCTCCCTAGTCATGAAGCTTTAGGAGTTGTATGAGCTATCATTAGAAAGATCTTTTTACCCTCTTTCCATTGGTCTAGGGTGGGTGCATTTATGAGATCATTTGGTCACCGAAAATCACCCCAAAAGTAGTGCCCCAAACTGGTTTCTAGGCTTCCCAGAAACTAAGTCATGAGAGACAGCCAACTAGCCAACTTTGTAGAATTCGTTCTCCCTATCCTTGAACCTTTAGAAGGAGTGTGAGTAGTCTTTGGAAAGTTCGGATCGTGTATCAAAAGGAATGGTACATGTTTAAATATATGATGTATGTTAAGACCTATGATATAGATTTGGGTATGCAATGCATGTCTGGATATGGAATGCATGTAAAAATAAGCCAATGTACATATGTAGGTAATGTATGGTATAAAATGGCATAATAATTATATGTTACCATGAATGCATGAACAGAGATAAAATGTAAATGCGTGTTTATGTGCAATGTTTGATAATATGACATGACTAAAACTAAATGAAAAACCATGCATGTTCATACCTAAAAGGGTACTTATTTCATGATATGTGTATGCAAATATGATATATTAATTAATATGCAAAATGGTGAAGAGAAGAGGAATTCGAAAATCTCCCTTGGTGCCCCTTAAAAAATTCGACATTACGACACCTAAGGTTCTAGATCTTTTACATGCACACTCACAAGGGTTAGCTCCCTAATCCCAAAAGGTATAAAGGTCACCAGAGTTATGACCCTCATTTACTGCTTTATTCAAATTAGTCGATAAACAACTTGCTTATGAACAAGCAAATAAAGACAACAAACTCTTATTAGGATTCTCATGAAAACTATTGTATGAAGTACATCCTATCCAACACCACTGAATAACTCTATTTCAAAACTTTTTTAGACCCAAGCTTATAGGGTCTCACTCATGATGTATGCATAAAAAATGTGTGTAAAGGGAAAAAAATCAGTACCCCAACCCCTACCTGCAAAACAGTAAAAAAAAGTCTCGGGCAGGTATATGACAGATAAACCAAAAAAAGCATGTCGTCTACCCTAGGGTTCAATATTCCAACTATAATTATAAAAGCAGTAAATCAATGTATAAAAACGATAAAGCAAATCATAAAGCAATAAAAGTAAGCAATATATAAAGAAAGGGAAATACAAACATTCATAAAATCACATTTATATGGAAAACTATGGATTTGCCACCATAGTTTATTATGGAAAACTATGGAAAACAAAAAAAGGAAAAGGAATAGTCTACGAACTAGAAATGAGCTCGGAAGTCGGTTAAGTGTGAGGAAGGTATTATCACCCCATAGCGCTTGTCTTAAAATAGTACCTTTAATCGAATGAGCAAAATCAAAGGTGATTTATTAAATGTTTATTTTTCCTGAAAAATAGAAATCAAAATGCAAATCAGGACAAAATGATAATTTTTAAATTAAAAGACCCGACAAAGATTGACCTTGCTCCAATGTATTTCTATCCGTGATAGAAAATCAGGGCTCACGTAGTTCTAAAAGAAAATTGAGTTATTGTAAGAATTTGATATTATTAGAATTTTTTATATTTTTGTATTTTTTTTGAAATTTTATATTATTAGTATTTTTTTATTTTTAAAAATTAGACTTTATTTTGGGATATCGTTAGACGCATACGACCTTTTGATAGTCCAAACAAAATTAAAACTTTTCAAAATAAATTCATTTATGACGCGAACGGTCATTTAAGAATTTAATCAAAAATTTAAAATCAAACATTATTTTTTTGAAAAATGAGTCCAAGGTGTAAATAACAAATTTAAAGGATGCAAAAAAACAATTGTTGGACCAAAGGCCTAAATATCACAATATGTCCACACTCCTTTTCTTTTAATTCAGAACAATTTGGCCGAGCCCAGATTGCTATACCACACGACATCCTTCTTTGCACCACTTTTTTATTCACGTCTCATTTAAAATATTGGGCTAAGCCCAACCATAGCCACAACCACATTATTGCCTTATTGCCTATGCATTCCCTTTACTCTTTGCCAGGTCCACACGGTGTATGTGAAAATTTGGGCTTAAGCCCAATTCACGTACCTAAATCCGCAGCATTACATTTACACTAAAGCGAACGAATTTGAAGAAGAAAACATGAGAACAGTGGTGCAACACCTTAAAATTTACCCTAAGTTTCAGTAAAGCAGTGAGAAACAAAATCATGATGGAGATTAGGTAGTTTTGGTTGAGGTTGGTAGGGGAGGGCTCATGAATGAAGTGGTTGGTTTTGAGATGGGTTTTGAGTGAGAGATGACGGTGCGGTAATCGAAGCCGACAACGGGGAGCAACATGGAAACGTAATGTGTCAGTGCCTTGTTTCTCTCAAGCTCTTTGAGCGCTTTGGTGCCAAGCATGGGGGGAAGAAGACTGCCATCACCTTCGCCTGGTGATTCTGAACGGTGAGCTTCATAGTCACACAGAAGCCTTTCCAGTCCTTTACAGCCTTACTCTTTTTCATTCTTGTTCTGTTCTTTGGGATTGTTGATGAATTGTGGTTTTGGGTTCTGGATTGGAGGAAAAAAATGGGTTGCTAAGATTTATGATATTGAATTGGAAATGATTATTGGTTTCAAGGTTTGAATGTTTTGGTTTAGAATTTTTGGAAATGAGTTTTGGAAATTGGGTTTTGAAATTGATTTCTGATATTAGTTCCTGATTGGGGGATTAGTTTCTAACATTGGCTCTTGGTTGTGGAATTTTGGATAAGTTTGGTTGGTGCTTGATTGAGATATTCCGGAATTAGATGTTTTCTATTTGGTTTTGGTTGGCTTACACTTCTGCTTTTGATTTCTGGAATTTGGGATTTAAGCTTTCTGGTGTGGTTTGGTGTGGTTCATAGAGGGATGAATTAATCGAAACAAGAACATATATATAGATATGATGAATAGACAATAATCAAACCAAAGCCTGACCACAACCAATGGAGAACTTTCCATGTATTTACTAAAACCTCAAAAACCAATGTTAAGAAGTTAGACCTCATTAAGTTTTCTTCTTTCAATTTTCTTTCACAATTGCTTCTAATCTTCCTTCAATTCTTGCCAATTCTCCAACTTTGGACTGATCTTTGAACCCTAAAATCTTTTCTTGATACTTAAGTGTTTAGAGACTGAATCGTATATTATTTTCTTAGAATCCCGTGAACACTCTTTAATTCTTCTTTATATAATACTCATGAATGACGATTCCAATTGATGCATGAACACAATCTGTTTTGAGCCATTGAATACTATTTAAATAAATCAAAAACTAATTATAATGAAAGCTTCAAACTGGTTTAAATGCATCAACGAGAATAACCAATTAAAATTATACTTTTTCAGCTTCTATCCAATTTTCTAAATTTATCAATTCAATTTTTTTTTACATATACAAGAAAAGAAAAAAAAATTGAGCCAAAGCCCAATATAAGGTGGTAAAGAAAACAACAACCAACCTAATAAAAAAAAGGAATAAAATAAAAAACAGAAAAAAATATAGGCCTAGCCTGAAAAGGTATGAATGAACAAAACAAAATAATTAGGTACCGATAGTAAAATGAACATGGAAACCAATAATGGGTCTAGTCCAATAAAACCTGAAAAAAGTAAGTGTAATTAGTAAAATGATTAAAAAAAACACTAAAAATAGAAATATAAAACTTGAAAAAGGTAAGTGTATTTAACGAAATGATTCAACAAAAAGAAAAGCATAAAAAATAGAAATCTAGGCAAAAACCCAATATTGGTAACTAAAAAAAAACGTAAATAAAAAATAGTGTAAAATAGTAAAAATTATTTTTCTTATTTCACCCGGATGAAATTGGGTGTTGACACTCTCTTTGATGTAAAACAACAATAAATCGACCCAAAATTGATTATGGAAGGGTTTGGGTTGGTTTGCAACCACGACGGTTTTTCGTTCTAAAAGTCATGAAATTTTTACTAAAACATTTTAGAGCCATATTGATAGGAAACACCAACAAATGGACCGAAAATGATGTGGGAAACGTTTGGGTACAAAACCAAGTAATCTTGGGTTGGTTTGCATCTTAGTCAACTTTGTAGGATTCCATGCATGAAATTATCATGAAATTTTGACTTGAAGTTCTGTTAGCCCTCGTTGATGTCAAAGAATCGGAAATCGACCCAAAATAGGATGTTGTGAAGGTTTGGGGGCAAAATCAATTTAATTTAGGTTGGTTTGCTACTTTAGCAAGTTTTCACGCCAAAAGTCATGAAATTTTGATTGGACCGTTTTTGAGCCATTTTGATGGGAAATAACAACAAATTGCACGAAAATGATGTGAGGGAAGGTCTGGGTACAAAACCCAATCATCTTGTGTTAGTTTACAACTTAGCTAACTTTGACGGTTGTCGTGCCTAAAGCAGTCACAAAATTTTGACCTGAATTTTTCTTAGCCCTCGTTAATGTCAAACAACCACAAATCGACCTAAAAAAGAATGTTGAGAAGTTTTTAGGCAAATTCAAGTCATTTTGGCTTGGTTTGAAACTTTGGCAGGTTTTCATGTCAAAAGCCATGAAATTTTGACTAGAACATTTTTTAGTCGTATTGATGGGAAACAACAACAAATGCACCAAAAATGATGTGGGGAAGAATTAGGTGCAAAACCCAATCATCTAGGTTGGTTTCTACTTCGATAGACTTTCAAAGCAAAAGTTATGAAATTTGGACCTGGACATTTTACAAGCGTATTGATGACAAACAACAACAAATGAACGAGAATGATGTGGGGAAGCTTTGGGTGCAAAACCAAGTCATCTTGGGTTGATTTATAACTTAGCCAACTTTCAAAATTTCTGTGCCTAAAATAGTCATGAAATTTTGACATGAAGTTCTTCTTTGATCTTAAACAACTTCAAACCGACTTAGAAAATGATATTCGGAAGGTTTGGGGGCAAAACCAAATTACTTTGGGTTGGTTTGCAATTTTCGTGGGTTTTCGTGCCAAAAGTAATGAAATTTTGACTGGAACAATTTTTAGCCACGTGAATGAAAAATAACAACAAATTCATCGAAAATAATGTGTGCAAAGTTTGATTGCAAAACCAATTCATCTTGCGTTAGTTTGCAAATTCGACGGGGTTCTGTGCCAAAAGTCATGAAATTTGGACCGGAACATTTTTTAGCCATATTGATGGCAAGTAATTACAAATAACCAAAATTATTATGGGAATGTTTGATTGCAAAACGAAGTCATCTTGGTTGGTTTCCAACTTCAACGAGCTTTCGTACAAAGGTCATAAAATTTTGACCAGATCATTTTTTAGTTGTATTGATGGGAAACAACAACAAATGGACTTAAAGTGATATCGGGGAAGGTTTGAGTTCAAGACCAAGTTATCTTGGATTGGTTTGCAGCTTAGCCTGCTATAATGGTTTTCATACTTGAAAGAATCTTAAAATTTGGACCTGAAGTTTTCTTAGACCTCATTGATGTCAAACAACCACAAATTGACCAAAAAAAGATGTTAGGAAGGTTTGGAGGCAAAATCTAGTCATTTTTGGATGGTTTGCAATTTCAACAGACTTTCGTGCCAAAAGTCATGAAATTTTGACTAGAACACTTTTGAGTCATATTGATGGCAACCAACAACAAATTGACCAAAAATGGTGTCATTAAGGTTTGGATGCAAAACCAAGTCATCTTGGATTTGTTTTCAACTTAGGCAGCTTCGGTAGTTTTTGTGCTTGAATGAGTCTTGAAATTTTGACCAAGAGTTTTCTAAGTCGTCTATGAAGTTACACAACCACAAATCGGCGCAAAAAGGATGTTGATAAGGTTCGGGATAAAATTAAGTCTTTTTGGGTTGTTTTGGAATATTAGTGGGTTTTTGTGCCAAAAGTAATGAAATTTTGACCGAAACAATTTTCATTTGTATTGATAGGAAACTACAACAAATGGTTCAAAAATTATGTGGGCAAGGTTTGGGGGAAAAACGAAGTCATCTTAGGTTGGTTTGCAACTTAGCCTGTATTGGTGGTTCCCTTGCTTGAAACAGTCATGAAATTTTGACCTGAAATTTTCTTAGCGAAATTTGCTGTCAAACAATAAATTAACCTAAAAGGGGATCTTGTGAAGGTTTATGGGCAAAACCATGTCATTTTGGCTTGGTTTACAACTTCGTCGGGTTTTCATGACAACAGTAATGAAATTTTGATTGAAACAATTTTTTCATTTTTCTGCATCTGCATGATAAATCAATCAATTGATTTTTTTTAAACAATTCATTCTTACGTACTATACTGCACTATATGTAATTCACTGATCAAACTGGTTTGTAACACATTTTTCAATTATGTGTGATTTCATTCACATGTAGTAATGTTCTCTACAAAAAACTATCATTTCTTGATATTTCTTGATAGTTGTATAATATTGATAAATTCAATCTAATGATTGTGTGTTTCAATCAATTACTTTTTTGTGGTTTTGTCTTGTTGAAAAATTGAATTGATTTTTCCATAGATTAAGTTGATTGAATTTTTTTAGTTTCAATTTGAGAAAATTA
>Ga0099824_1007331_pt1 | contig 14664 bp, 10 predicted proteins | sample SiratrowhiteBW_FD_76837 | JGI IMG/M metagenome (GOLD analysis project Ga0099824, IMG submission 76837) | Root nodule microbial communities of legume samples collected from California, USA - Siratro white BW | ecosystem: Host-associated > Plants > Roots > Nodule | place: USA: California...
AATTTAAAAGAATAGATTTGAGATGATTTGAGAGAAAAGTGCATGAAAAGTTTAAGAAAATTTGTCAAGTGATGTGATATATATTTTGTTAAGTGAAATTAGTGAATTATTAGTTTTTAATCGATATAATTATAATATTATCAATGATTTTAAAATAAAAATAAAAATTAAATTATTATTTTTTATAAATTTATTTTAATCATTATTCTAATTTTAGTTTTATTATTATAATTATTATTTTTGATTTTATTATTAATTTTATATTAATATTATTAATATTTTATTTGTTAATTATTTTATTATTATTTTATCATATTCATTCATATTTCTCCATCAAATCATTGTACATCTTTACATAAAGAAGAAATGATTTTTTTTCTTGATTTTTATAATCAAATAATATTTTATTTTTAGGTATAGGAACTTCTTTTCTTTTTCTCTCCCCCAGGGCCCCAAAAGTTGATTAATAAGTGTAGTTATTTTGTTTTATTTTTCTTAAAAGTTGTTTTTTAAATAAACTTTTGTTTGTTTGTTTAATTTTCTATTTTGAAAATAAACACATGTTTCTCTAAGAAGCAAACTCTGTCTTCTTCTTGAATAAGTGGTTTTTTTTATTTATTTTTAAGTCGTAAATACTTATTTTACGTTTAACTATCCTAAATAAAAACAAGTTATTAAGTTCTATATTAATATATATGAATATTTATGATTTTGTCTTAAAAAATTAAATGCAAACAAAAAACCTGGTAGAAGACTATGGGAAATGAAAGAAAAAAACAAATGCAAACAAAAAATATAAAGAATGAGATTAACTAAAAAATCACATTTTTTTCAATTTGTCATAAAAATATACATAGATATTTTTCTATATATCTTTCTATATATCATTTGTTTTCTCAAAATATATATGAAAAAAATTAAATAAATGGATTTATAATAATGAAATAAATATAGAAAGAGCTTATAAAACAAATCAAAATATAGTTTCATTTATTTCAAAATTACACAAATATTTTATTCATCGGAATTATTTTGATGTTTCCTTTTGTTACAAACATATGTATTTATCAATTTGTTACAAACCCAAATTATTAACATAAACATATATAAGTTAAAACTTGTATTTCAATATGACAATTTTTCTTTTGTTAAAAATAAAATGAAGAATTCTTTTTTTTAGTACAAAGAATAATTCTTTCTAAATTAAAACATCAGAATCCTAAACTCAATAAATAAAGAAATTAGTTAAAAGAATCATTATTATCTACATGAGTTATCTAATCTAATAGTAGATAGTCCAAATTAATATCAAAAAATGGAGAAATAGAATTGTTAGAAAAATTTGAGGGAAGAAATACCTAGAGAAGACAAACAAAAATATGACAAGAGCTAACACACAAGAAAATGACATCACCTTCAACCGTACCGCTATTTACACACTTAAATGGGATAAGGTTGCCTAAAACCTCCGTTAAGAGCCAATACACAAAGGAATGACACTACCTTCAACCAAAAACCTTGAAACATTAGGTTTGTGGATCTTCTTTCTTATATGTTACTCAACTTTCTCATTCCTACTCAATATAAAACTCAGATTGACACTTGAACAACTAACAAAAATCACATTATAGTTTAAAATAAAAATTTAATCAAATGGGATTCATTTGAAAAAGTTCAATTAACCTTTTAGAAAGAACAACAAAATGTTGTCAATAAAAAAGAAATCCAAAAATAAAAAATAGATACAATCTTTTATCTTATAATTTTGATGAATTATGGAAATAAGAAATACTCGTATATTTATCAAATAGATCTATTTTTTTTATCAGATAAAAATACATTGATTTCTTCTTATAAAGAAGATTCTAAATAGGTAATAGATCCATCTAAATAGGTAATAGATCCATTTTTTTATCAGATAAAGATACATTGATTTCTTCTTGTAAAAAAGACTTATTCTAAATAAATAAGATTTTTTATTAAGAATTATAAAAAAGACTTATTCTAAATAAGTAAGATTTTTATTAAGAATTATAAAAAAGACTTATTCTAAATAAGTAACATTTTTATTAAGAATTATAAAAAAGACTTATTCTAAATAAGTAAGATTTTTATTAAGAATTATACAAGATGCTATTCTTATAGATATGAAAATAAAATTTCGAATGGAAAAAAAGTTGGAATATAAAATATTAGTGTATATAGAGAATATAATTTGTTTTAATAACTTGGACAATTTTCAAAAGCACTCAAAGGTAAACATTGGATGAGTTTTTGGAAATAGATCAAAATAATTGCCCTTGTCTGATGAAATTTTTTATAAAGTCTTTTTCTTTTCAAAAATGACTTGTGTGTCTCTTGTATATAAAAGATTAAAATAAGTATAAATCAAATGAAGTAGAAGACTTGGTTGATATTTTTTTATTATATTTGAATTATATCCAATTTTTTTTTCATTAAGATTTTCTCCAATCATTCTTGAACAAGTACTTTTTATACTATCTTTGAAATCCTTGAAAACCTCTTCCAAATATCTATACACATAGTATTTATTTTTGCTCATTACGCTAGATTTGACTTTCACAAACAATAAATTATTTTTAGAAACTAAATACAAAAATTCAAGAACTAATGGTTTAACATTGAATAAATGTATTCCTAATAACATAAAGATTGTGTTGTCCATAAGTGAATTTTAGCTTAGCTCTTGCCTTTTCACTTGTGTTCTCTTTAAATTTCAATATTTTTTTTGTCAAATTGATGCATGATGTTTTTTGTTTTCTTCTCTCTTAATCTTTTTCTTTGATTAGTCAATTTTTATCATTCAAAGTCTTTATTCTTTTAGAGACGATAATATCGATTATGAGATTTATAGCTTTATGTATTCTACATTCCGTGATAAGAAAGTACAAACAAGTTTGTTTAATTTTAGAGTTACACTCTACTCAATTGTTTTTTTTTTATTACAAAACATAAAAGGAAAAAACAAAATATAATACAAATTGTCTAACAGATTAGTGTTAGATTAAATTATAACATATTACTTTATTTATACCCTAAAAGTATAGTTAATAATGTATATTATCATTAAATTAAACATTAGTTGTTTTGTATTTATTTATTTTATATCACATCTTTACATTTTTTTATCGCATTACATTCAAAATATTCTCTTATTATTTTTATGATTGTATCAAGTAGAGATCATGTTTTTATTAAGAGGAAATTAGTTTTATTTATAGCTCTATACATTCTGAGAGAAAAAAAATCAATTAAAGTAATTAACTTAAATTAAATTTGAGAGGCTTAATTTTCTTTCAAAGAACAAATTGTTCAAGTTTTAAGAGGGAAGGGAAATGAAAGTGGAAGGACTAACTTCCTTATTTAATTTGGGTCTCCCACTAATATTAAGAGATTTAGTAGGAGGAAACGATTTAAAACATTTTAAATTTATGAAAAAAATAATCTTATTTATCATTTTAAATAAAATATTATAAAAGCATAAAAAATTAATTTAAATTTCCCCCATCTTATTATGAACCAAATAAGAAAGGAGTATCTTCTCTTTCACTCCTCGCCATTTTTTTTTCATAATTGAACAAAACAAACCTTTAAGTTATTTAATATCTACTATTACTTATTTAGTATTTCTTTACTTTGTATTTGTTTCGGTTGATCAACGAAATCCAATCCATAAACATTTTTATTTTGTCCTCTAAAAAAAATCCATTTTTTAATGGTTTTCATCCATTCTTTTGAATTTGAACTGTGATATGTAAACATTTATTACATATTGTTAATTTGTTGAAATTATTAGTTGGCGAATTATTAGTTTTAATAGTAATAATAATCGTTTTGTGTTGGTAACTAGACACATGAAAATTCCTTGCCTAAAAGTGAGATATTCATTTCTGTCTTTAGAAAATTATTTATTCCAATTTTTGTGAATTGTGATTATGAAAAGAAGTTGTAAAGGAATAAACTAAATAAAACATTTAAATAACGACTTAATCAATCACATTGAGGATATATGAAAAATTATGCACTAAATAATAATAAATATATGTGCTTTATTACACAGTTATAGATGAATTATTATTGGGCGTAATGATTGTTTAGTTTTCTTCAACTCCTATGATTTAAAAAAGAAAGTTTTTAAAATGACTGTACTTATAAATAAATGGCTTAAATATAAATAATTTATTTTTATCCTTAATCTTAGAGTTACTAATATATTTATATTTTTAAAATAGGCAAGTAATAAACAGAAGAATGAAATGGAGGCCGTTGATAAGAGTCTAAGAAGGTCAACAAATTCATTAAAGAAGAACAATAGACGTTGATATGTTTGACTTATTCTCTCATGAATAATTGAAATGGTTATGCAAAAGCAAATTAGTTTCCTTCAATTATGGATGACACCAAAAAAAAAAACAATAATTTTATTCAATTCAAACGCGGGCCCGTCGCCCGGGCAAAAGACACCGCCTTTACGCTGTACACAGCACACGCTAACACTAATCCATTAATTAATCTCTTAATCACACCAAGACTAATAAATCTTACACAACAGATATTAATTACTTCAAAATCTCAAAATAATAAACCTTATATTTATTGCTAAAGAAAAATACTAAACGCGATTATTGTTAGCGCGTGCTTTTACTATTATATATTTATTTTTATTTGTAATAATTCGAATCCTATAGCCCTTGCGATTGCAACCGCTGTTGCAGTTGCTTCTTCATCTTCCTCTTGTTATTCACTCTATTCTCCGACTCTCCCACTCACTCTCTCTTCTTCGCTTCGATTCTTCAGATCTCTTCGCCGATTCCAGGTGATTTTCTTTATCCGATCTCCTTTTTATTCTTTGTTTTTACTTTCTATTTACCTCTCCGATTCGGCTTTTTTTTTTCTTTGCGTTTTAGGTTTTCGTTTTCTTCTGTTTCAATCTTGTTTGGGCGCTTTGATTTGGTGGTTGTGTTGCTTTTTCGAATTGCGATTGATGTGAATTATTGTTTGTGTTGACTCGGTTTCGATCTGTGGTTGAGTGATTCTGTAGCTTCTCACTCGGATATTAGGATATAAGGCACGAGCGCCTGCCAAAGTCAACTGTTCCGGTGGCCACAAAAACTGTATCCGTATGCACTTGTTTGCGGATTTAATTGGTTTTTGTTTACTAGTTATCGAAATACAGACCAAACGCATCTGAATTAGGTGTTTCATTTCGACTAATCTGATAATATATAGGGCATGTACTTTTGAGGTATTTTAAATTAAATATATGTTTGTGTTCTTTTTGTATGCTTTGTTCTATAGTCACGTGAATTTATAAAAGTTATTTTCTTGCTTGATATCATAATGTTTCTAGTTCTGAATTCTGAATTATGGATCGGGGGTTGGGGATAGTTTAATAGACTAATAGAGATTTGCTTCTTCAATGTAATTAAATTCCCCCTCTTATATATATATTTTTTTTGAATTTTCACTCGTGATTGAAGAATTGAGAGCTGATTGTTTTGTGCCATTAGGTAGATCATGGCAATGGAAGTTACTCAGGTGCTTTTGAATGCACAATCAATTGATGGGAATGTGCGGAAGCATGCCGAGGACACCCTGCGACAATTTCAGGAGCAAAACCTTCCTGGATTCTTGGTCTCTTTGTCTGGAGAATTAGCAAGTGAAGATAAACCGGTTGATAGCCGAAAGTTGGCAGGTTTGATACTGAAAAATGCTTTGGATGCCAAGGATGAAAGCAGAAAGCAGGAATTGGTCCAAAGATGGTTGTCTCTGGACCCTGTGGCAAAAACGCAAGTTAAGTCGTGCTTGCTGCAAACACTCTCTTCTCTTGCCCTTGAAGCTCGGTCTACGGCAACTCAAGTAATTGCTAAAGTTGCTGGAATTGAGCTTCCTCAGAAACAGTGGCCGGAGCTGATTGGATCACTTTTATCAAATATTCATCAGGTACCTACTCATGTGAAGCAAGCCACTTTGGAAACTCTAGGGTATTTGTGTGAGGAAGTATCTCCTCAGGTTGTTGATCAGGAACAAGTAAATAAAATACTTACTGCTGTAGTTCAAGGTATGAATGCGTCTGAAGGGAATAATGATGTTAGGCTTGCTGCTACAGTTGCATTATATAATGCTCTTGGATTTGCTCAGGCTAATTTTACCAATGATATGGAGCGTGATTATATAATGAGAGTTGTTTGTGAGACAACTATGTCCCCAGAAGTGAAAATACGTCAAGCAGCCTTTGAATGTTTGGTCTCTATTGCTGCCATGTATTATGAGAAATTGGCTCCTTACATCCAGGATATATATAACATCACGGCAAAGGCTGTTAGGGGTGACGAGGAGCCTGTTGCTCTTCAAGCCATTGAATTTTGGAGTACAATTTGTGATGAGGAGACTGATATCTTGGAAGAATATATAGGTGATTCCAATGGAGACTCTGATATACCTTGTTTTTATTTTATAAAGCAAGCCCTTCCTGCACTTATCCCTCTGCTGCTGGAAACATTACTCAAACAAGAAGAAGATCAGGATCTGGACGAAGGTGCATGGAATATTGCAATGGCAGGTGGTACGTGCCTTGGTTTAGTGGCCCGTACTGTTGGAGATGATATTGTGTCACTCGTAATGCCCTTCATTGAGGAGAATATTACAAAACCAGATTGGAGGCAAAGGGAGGCAGCCTCTTATGCTTTTGGATCTATCTTGGAGGGACCTTCCCCTGACAAATTAGCTCCTCTTGTTAACCATGCGTTACCATTTATGCTCAGTGCTTTAGTCAAGGACCCAAACAACCATGTTAAAGACACAACTGCTTGGACGTTGGGACGAATGTTTGAATTTCTTCACAGTTCAATTGTTGGTACACCAATTATTAATGAGGGAAATTGCCAACAGATTATTACAGTTCTCATTCAGAGCATGAAGGATGTTCCCAATGTTGCTGAGAAGGCCTGTGGTGCTTTGTATTTTCTTGCCCAGGGTTATGAGGATGTGGGACCAACATCTCCTCTAACTCCCTTTTTTCAGGAAATTGTTCAAGCCCTTCTAACTGTTACCCGCAGAGAGGATGCTACAGAATCACGGTTGAGAACTTCTGCATATGAAGCATTGAATGAAGTGGTAAGGTGTTCCACTGATGAAACAGCTCCTTTGGTGTTACAACTAGTTTCTGTCATCATGATGGAGCTGCACAAATGTCTTGAAGCACAAAATCTTTCATCTGATGAACGAGAGAAGCGGAGTGAATTGATAGGCCTTCTCTGTGGGTGCATGCAAGTAATTATTCAGAAGCTAGGGTCTTCAGAAGGTACCAAATATGTCTTCTTGCAGTGTTCTGATCAGATAATGGGACTATTCTTCAGGGTGTTTGCTTTTAGAAATGCCACTGCACATGAGGAGGCAATGCTTGCCATTGGAGCCCTTGCCTATGCGATAGGCCCTGATTTTGCCAAGTACATGCCAGAATTTTATAAGTTTCTTGACATGGACCTTCAGAACTTTGAGGAGTACCAAGTTTGTGCTGTCACTGTTGGTGTGGTAGGGGACATATGCAGAGCATTGGAGGATAAGATACTGCCTTATTGTGATGGGATTATGACACAACTTCTTAAAAATTTGTCAAGTGATAATTTGCACCGTTCTGTGAAGCCCCCGCTGTTTTCATGCATTGGTGATATAGCACTTGCAATAGGAGATAACTTTAATAAATACTTAATGTATGCAATGAACACACTTCAACTTGCTGCAGAGATGTATGCCCACACGTCAGGTTTTGATGATGAAATGACGGAGTACATTAATTCTTTGAGAAATGGGATATTAGAGGCATATTCTGGGATTTTTCAAGGGTTTAAGAATTCATCAAAATCCCAGCTTTTGATTCCTTATGCACCTCACATCCTCCAGTTTTTGGATAGCATATACATGGAAAAAGACATGTAAGAAAGGAGAAAAAAATGTTTTTTTTTTTTTTTTTTTGTTGTGTATTCGTACTTTAGTGACTTCATTGCCTCTTTGAATGCAGGGACGAAGTAGTTATGAAAACAGCAATTGGAGTCCTTGGAGATCTAGCTGATACACTGGGAAGCAATGCTGGTTCTTTAATACAGCAGTCTTTGTCAAGCAGAGACTTTTTGAATGAATGTTTGACCTCAGAAGATCATTTGATTAAGGAATCTGCTGAGTGGGCCAAGTTGGCTATCACTCGAGCCATATCTGTTTGAGGTTCATCGGGGTTAGCATATCCATTGTCATAAACTATCTGCATGCATTTGGGTGTGTCGAGGTGGGTCTTGGGATTGCATGTGTCAATTTGTCTCCATGGTCAGACAACGGGAAGGTATCAGTATGAAGGTCTTCTTGTTGTCACTAACTCTTGCATCATCACCAATGCATCACTGACTTTTGCATGAGCACCATTAAGTCCAGGTCTGTCAAGAGGAAGAAGGTAGCGATGAGTTTGCAAATGTGGGTGTAGGTCTTCATGAAACGTGTAATTGATCTTAAATGGCTACGGGGAGACAACCGATTCCTGATTGAGAAACTAAGTTACTTAGTTGGAATTGGATGATGAGTTTGGAGTTGATGTTACGAGAAGATAAACCCTTTCGAGCTTGAAAACTGTGTTTTCCTCAACTGAACTGATCATACTTTATTGGAATAGTTGAATTCGCGGGGTTGAACTGGCTTTTATCAACACCACCCAAAGTGCTTTATTTCAAGTGAATCTCTTCCTTTTTTTTGACTTTTAACCTGCATCTTCTTAAACCATTTGTTTTGATCATCCTATTGTGTATAATTGTCCCTAAGCTGTTGGTCATCCATATAATTTTTTTTCTCTCCACACATTGCTTTCCCGGGCTGGGGATCGATTGTTATTGTTGACCCAGGATGGGAAAGATTACATCCTTCTAGCATTTTGCATTTTTTTTTTTTTTTACATTTCAGCTGGTTTCTTAGGGCAAAAATCATCATGCATTCATGAAATCATCAACCTTTAATTCCTTTGTTTTAAAATGCATATGTACATCATATATTGGCTATTCCTGTGGATACTAAAAAGAAACTCGCCATATGTTGTGATGATACCAAAAGAACTAGTGTGGTGGATTGTTGTTTTACTTGTTGGAAGGAGTCGTCTGGGTATAGCCTGTATTCGTGTTATCTTTCTCTTGTCTAAGTAAAAGTTTGTGAATTTTGGCGACTTTGATAATTTTGCCATGTTCCTGCATATCTCTTTATGGTTTGGTGATGCGAATTTTTTTTTGTTACCAAGATAAAATTGTATAATGTCTCGCCATTTTCACAGGCAGTTTGCAAACTCCGAATTTGGAGATCACCTTTTGGTAGACGAGATCATATCCTGAATGATCTCTGGAAAACCAATGTATTTTCGTTCTGATGTATTTGTTTGTATAATGTTTTAGTAGACTGGGATGTTGAATCTGGTAATGAAATAACTATAAACCTGAAATATAATTCTAAAAAGAAAACACTTTCGAGTCATTAAAATCATCAATATTTGTCAGAGGAGACCTGTGTCACTATTAATCTCTGCAATTTCAATGGTTTTGTTGGTTGCTTGTGTCCAGAAGAACCAGAACTCCCCGCAAGTTGGTGAGTTCGGATAAGGACAATAATTAACAATGCTAAAATACAACTTCATTGAAGTTATTTTTACTACTAGTTAATTTTTTCTTTCACTCCTGAAACTTTATGTTTATTTTACACCTTTTTTTTTTTAATTTTTACTATTGTTATATGTTGTCATCTTTTTACTTCCAAGAAACATCTTAAGGTATGAATTTTTTTATAATAATTATCCGTCGAATGAACTTGGGCCTTTTTTGTTTTTGAAGAAAACGTTTGTCTTGGTTCATGAGATGGAAAAACAGAGACGGATTAACAATATGAAATTAGAAATTAATGAGATTTAGAACTAGGTCTTAGTATTGAATTTACGAGTACATTGATTTAAAGTTTATAAACTGAGTTGTGCTTGTCAATTATTAGATTGATGATAGTTTTTACATTCACATTTCGTAATATTCGTACTCTAATTCTAAAATAAACACTTACATTCTCCATCTTATTAATAGATTAACATTTACATTCCTTATTTTATTTATATTTACTCTTTATTCAGGTGCTACGTAAATATTATAATAAATTAATAAATACAAAAATATATTTTTAAATATTTATTATCTCTTATATTAAATTAACATCTTAACAGTATACAATTCTTTCTTTTATATATTTATAAAGACAACTTATAATTGGGTAGTAACATTTTTTTTGTATTATTAATATATGATAATTAATTGAAGGATTATTTTAAAATACTTCAATTTTAATATTTTAAGATTTGCAACTGACCTATCCCAGGCTTGAGGTTGCTTAATAGAGAGGAAGGTGTAAAAGGTAACTTTTTTATTCAGAAATGGGTCAAGTAGTATGACTTTATTAACCTTCTACCTCAATACTTACTATTAAAAGATAACTATGCCCTTAACTAAAGAAATGCAAAGACAAAAATATCCTTCACCTCTATATTTGGTTTTCACTTTCACTGTAACCTTAATCCGATTCATTATTCTCACCGTTGGAAGCCTTCAGTGTCACTTATGCTTTCATTCGATTCACTCCATAACATCTTTTTGAGTCTCTAGCACGCACGGATCTACAACTGCATAGCTGGTGCGAGGAAGAAGAAGCCCATCCAGTTTACAGCTCGTCTGTTTCATTCCTTCCTCCCAAATCTTCAATTAAACCTTCAAACAATCCGTAAGTAAGTAATTTTTTATGTTTATTAGCAGTTAGTAAGTGATATTGTTGATTAGAGTAGTTGATTTGGTGTTTGGGGGGCTATCGATGGCGAACGGGGAGTTTGTCCGATCTGGCAGTATGACAACCGGATGAGCTTCATCCGGTTCTCGTTTTGTTTTGGAAATGACAACCGGATGGCGCCCCCATCCGGTTCACATTTTTGCAATTTTTTTTAAACTAATAGTAACTTTTGCACTGTGACAAATATGGTGAGGACTAGAGGAGCTGGTTCCCAGCCTGAAGGCCGGACAAGGCCTATAGCCATAATAGTTAAAATCATGAGTTTATTTGTAAAAATGTAAGATTTTACGATTTTACGTTGCTCTATGCGATTCAAATTTCACGTAGGATCGTTCTATATCAAGATCATATGGATCGTCAAACAAAATCGCAAAAACGTGTGGTCACAATTTTTGTCTACTATTAAACTGTTCACCTTATTCTGTGCCTAATCTTTTTAAAACTTAATGCAATTAAATTATGAATTTGTTATATGTGTTGTACCTTTCACTACCTAATTAAAATTAATGTACTTAAAAGTAAAAAAGAAATGAAGAGTCTCTTCTTTTCTGCTTCTGTATGTTTACTCCTCATTTTAATTTCCAACCCCATTTTAAATGAAGAGTCTCTTCTGCTGCATTTCACGAAGAGTCTCTTTGTTTTGCACGTTCACTCTTCCAAATTTAATTAAAATAAAACTAAATTAATTTAATTAAGACAAACGAAGAGTCAAAGAAGAGTCTCCTTTGCTAAGAGTCTCCTCTGCTGCATTTCACGAAGAGTCTCTTATTATGTGTTTTGCTCACTCTTCCTGGATTTCATTTCAAATTCAATCAAAATAAAACTATATTAATTTAATTAAGGAAAATGAAGAGTCAAAGAAGAGTATTCTCTGCTGCATTTCACGAAGTATCTCTTATTATGCTGTTTTGCTCACTCTTCCTGATTGGGTTTCGTTTCAAATTCAATTAAAATAAAACTAAATTAATTTAATTAAGGCAAATGAAGAGCCAAAGAAGAGTTTTCTATGTTGCATTTTAGGAAGAGTATCTTATTATGTTGTTTTACACGTCTAAATGCATACCTTGCGAACCCATTCAAGTAATACATCTCGGGTATCAAACACCTACAAAATATATCACATTCGTAAGTAATTAAATTATATTTTATAAACATAAACAAAAACAAATCATCAAACCTTATCAGTTGTAAAATCAAGAATACAATCTTCTTCCCAAACCAACAAACCACTTTCATGTTCATAATTTATATTAGACATCTTGTTTACTTTCTCTGAATATATACAAAGACTATCCATATCTGTAACATAGCATTTCAACAACTCATAAAAAACAACAAAAAAATCAAAATGTGAACAAGACGCCATCCCGTCTGGTTCACAAAATGTTAACAAATTTGTAAACCTGATGGGCAGTGGGTGGACCACATCCGGTTTGCAAATTTATTTCTGTTGACAACCGGACGAGGGAGGCATCCGGTTGACACCTTACACACTGGATGACACCCCCTAAAAGTTCATTCGGTTAACATTTTATGAACCGGACGACTGGCTGTCCGATTCTCAAATTTCAAAAAAATGACAACCGGATGACTTCGTCCGGGTGCCCAATCAGAATCTACAAAAATCCATCAAAATCGAAAATCTTACCTCTCCGTCGTTCCTTCCCGTCGATAAACACTGCACAATGGTAAGAAACCTTTCCCTACCGTTTAATCATCCTGAAAACCTTCAAAAATGACACTATAGAAGCTGTAATTGAGAGAAAACACAGAGGCTGGTTCACTGGTTTGAAGTGGGTGGAGAAGAAGAATGATGTTTTTTAATAGAGCAAGGACATTTTCGTCATTTCCATGAGATCAGTTTTGGAATTAAAATTTTGTATGGAGGTGCAGGAAAAAGGTATGGGGGTGGAGAAATAATTCGTCTTAATCTTCTGTTTAAGTGTTAAATCTGGGCCCATAACTTCACTACTGGAGTGATAATAATAATTTGTTAATATTATTATAACGAACCCTCTCTCTCTCTCTATATATATATATATATATATATATATATATATATATATATATATATATATATATATATATATATATAAAAGGTATTACGAACAATTACACCTACGTTAAATTAAATATTATCGATAATTAACATTTTAATGTTCAATTAGACATTAATTTATCAAACAACAATTAATATTTAATACTTGAATATGGTTATTTGAAGGAATAATAAGATTATAAATAAGATAGTACTCATTAAATGAGGCAAGACTTTTATTTGGATTGGTTTAGAATGATAAAAAAACCTCACAGGTTAGAATACATTAGTGTTTATTGTGGGGTAAGGTAAAATTCTCTTACTCCCACACTACCCAAAATTTATAAAAAAGAAACCCTTGTTACGAAAATGACGAACCAAAGACAACCCACATCCACCGAGGCAAACCACAATGTGCAAACCCTCTAGCAGATAATTGATATAGTGCATGAATTACAACATAGCAATGAAGAGGTTAAAAAGCAAGTAGAGGAATTACGAGTTGAAAGAGAATGACAGACAAAATAAGCCCAAATCGAGCAGGAGTGGTTGAGAGAGGAGGCGGACGAAGCTCGACATCAGATGAAAGAGGCCCTAAAGGCTCACGAGGAGTTACAAAAGGCGAATGAAGAATTGCAGCAAGCTCTACGAGGGCGAACCGCAAGTCAAGAATCTTACGAATGTCCCGAGCACCTACCGACCCTCATCCTTTTACTTAGATGATCATGGCTGAGTAGGTTCCCGCATTACATGGTTCCAAAGATGGCTCCTTATTTGGGATTGAACGATCCCGAATGTCATGTTAAAGCTTTCAGGACTCAAATGCTCATCTCGGAAGGATCTGATCGATACAAAATTTTCGTGGACACTTTCACGGGAGTTGTTACAATGGTTCAGTGGAATCCCGGATGGCACCACAAATGTTTTCTGAAAGCTCGACATTGTAGGAAGAATGATGAAGTGGTCATTGGAGTTATTTGAAATCGAGTTGGATTGGAGTCATATGCTTGTTGAAAGATGGTCGTTCCTCTTCAACTTAGCTCTGGGGTCAAGGTCCAACTCCCCCCGATCTGCCATTTCCACGCCATGACACTCTTTTTGCAATTCTAGTTGAGGCTCCGTCTGGGTGGTAGTCTCTTTCATGGTACCCTTAACCGAGTATAGTGCTACCTTCAAACTTTGGTTGTAACTGATGACTCTTTTTGGCAAGTATACCAAGTCAAGAAGTAATATAGAGAAATAAGTATGAGTGTCGAATCCACAGGGAATGGTATTAATCGAGCCTTAGCTAGTGTAGTAGCTTAAGCGAAACGCGGTTAAAGGTTTGATTCAGAACAGATTGCAAACAGTAATGGGTTGTATAAAAATAGACTGTAAAACAGAGTATAAATGCAGTAATGGGGAAACTATCTTGGGATTGAACACATTAACTCACCTATTTGTATTCTTAACCATAAATCATTAATAAAGCATGTTCATCGTATGACTTTGCACAAATAAGATTCATTCAACCCGATTCCTCGTGTATTGAAATTCATAGGTCCTCTTGCATGATACTGTTTTCCAGCGTTCATGGAGGGTGAACCCGTATTAAGCGTAGTTGTTGTACGCAACCATTACAATGAAACCCATCCCTGGTGTTGCATTGTAATGGGTACTCTCTATGATTTCCAACCCTTAAAACTACTTTCCAGTTAATTTCAAGACTCTTAGTTCAAGAAACAGTTGCGCAAATGCTTCAAGCTTTAAGCACACATAGA
>Ga0099824_1007333_pt1 | contig 14663 bp, 6 predicted proteins | sample SiratrowhiteBW_FD_76837 | JGI IMG/M metagenome (GOLD analysis project Ga0099824, IMG submission 76837) | Root nodule microbial communities of legume samples collected from California, USA - Siratro white BW | ecosystem: Host-associated > Plants > Roots > Nodule | place: USA: California...
CCCCAATTATCCATCAGTAAGTTTCAAATCTTTATATTTTGATCTTATGTCAATGTTGACTATATTACATTATTAATACATTTTCTTATTTTAGGTCTCATTGGCAGCTGATGCTTGTGTGTCTCGCGGACAACACAATTTTTTGGTTTTGTTCGTTGCATAAGAAGCAACAACACAATTTGAAACAAATTGTACAAAGGTACGTTTAATTAACTTTAAGTATTATATATCACTATTTTAAATAAAAATGAACAAATTACTAAAAAAACTTGGATTTTAGTGTAATGAATGTGTGTAAGGTTCTTTGCGAGAGATCTTCATCCGCAACCCAAAACCTCCAATGGATACAGACTAAGGTATTTAACTCTAAATGTAATTAACTTTATTATATTTAGCATTATTCAAAATTTTGATGATTGAAACTTTAATGAAAGTGCAATAAACAACGAGGAAGTTGGGAATGTGGATATTACATTATGCACTAGATGAGAACCATAGCAAGAGCTGCTCTCATGGATTCTTGGTTCCCCACAATCGACGTTGTGGTTCTCTGCACCACGTCTGTTTTGGCTCTAAACCAACATGGTGCTTCTTATGTTTACAGGTTCTAGATACACCACCACGTCAGTTATCTGGTATTAACCGACGTTGTGGAGAACTACGTGACGTCAGTTCTTTAATCGACGTCTGAATCAACGTCTCCTAGGTCAACGTCGGTTCGAGAATCGACGACAAAGGTTTCTCAGAACCGACGATGAAGGCCTTTTTTCTACTAGTGTTTGTTCTAAATATATTAATTAATTAATTTTCTTAAAAAAATTACAACAAAAAATATAATATTTTATAAAAATTATATATAAAAATACATCAAAGACTGAGTAAAGTTGGCGATTTCAAATGAGTTAAATGATGAACAAATGAATGAGACATTATCTAGCAATAAGACTTTCAAATGAAAAGAAATTAATAACCATTGATAAACTAAAGTTTATATGATTGAACACTTAAATCAGTAAGATATTTTCAAGTGAAAAAATAAAAAATAAAAAAATATTAAAATAAAATATAAATAATCAAATGTGTGTTCGAAAAGTGATTTAATTCAATAATCTTTAAATAATAATAAAATTTTTCAAGATCTTCTTAAAAAAATTGATTATAACTCATATTAAATTAACTAATATAAGAGTTTCTTACATTATCTATTAAACCTTTATATTGTTATCTATATTTATCCTTCATTAAGTTCTGCAAAGACATATTTGTGAACTATTTTTAAATCAGTGAAGAATATTTATTGTATTATCTACCTTTATTTGTTCTTTGTAAAGTTTTGTGAACTTATTTTATTCAATTCCCATTTATAACTTGTTATTTCAAACTTACACACAAAATTATTGGATGATAATTCAATCATATTTATTAAATATGATTAGATAACAACATCTACAACTATTTCTTTCGTTCTCAACAACCTTTTGATCTTGTTGGTGAGGATGGAGATTTCATCATCAGACTCTATATCATTTGATGTATTGTCTATATCTTCAGAAGCTCTGGGTGGTACCTTTTTCTTTACATTTTTCTATGATGATTTCAAAACCAAAACCTTCCCTTTTGTTGAACCTGCATCATTTTGTATTACCTGCTCATATATAGTAAGAATACTTACCAATTCTTCCAGGGCATGGCTTCAAGATCTTTAGAAGTTTTGAGAGCAGTTTCTTGAGCTCTCCATTTAGCAGGTAAAATTCTGAGAATTTTATCATTGATTTCATATTGACTAACAGTTGACCCAAGGATCTTAGGTTGTTTAGGATAACTTGCAAACGAGAAAAGATTGTATAGACTCATGATCTTCAATAGCAAACATTTCATATTGACGTTTAAGCATAGTCAATTTATTTCTTTTTACCTCTTTTGAACCTTTATATGTGAGAGCAAGTGTATTACCTTAGCGCTGACCATGACATGCACCTTTGACATTTCTTCCTCGGATAAAGCACACATTATAATATGCCTAGCTTTAGCATTATTTTGACAGACACGCTTTTCCTCCACAGTTATAGATTCAAAAGGAAGCAATTCTTCTGATTTATCAATCAATGTAGGTATGTCATTTTTAATAATATTAATTAACTCCATACCGTTATATTGGATGAAACCAATCATCCTCATCTTCCAAAGCTCATAATTTTGGCCCTTGAACAAGAGACCCGCGTGTAGTCCGTCTCCGTCCGTTGAGTTCCCATAGGATCGTACCTCAAGTTCTATGAAGAACTAACCCCTGAGGTTAGCTCTGATACCAACTGTAGGAACATTTGGCTCCAGAAATGGGGGGTTTGAATGTAGCCTAAACTCAATTCGCTATAAATAGAAACCGCCAACCAAGGAAAAGTATATAAGCACAGATAAAGCAGTTTTATTCTGGTTTACCCTAATCTCTTGGGCTATGTCCAGTTCTCCCTTAAACAAACTATGTTCAAGAGGTTTCACTATTTAGCAAATAGTTACAACGAGTACACAAACCTCTCCAAGTTATAACGAGTACACAAACCTCTGCAGGTTATCACGAGTACACAAATCTCTCCAAGTTATACCAGTCCCAATCTCCCCTTGAGATTAAGACTACTCAAGAATTAAAGAAATACTCTCAAAAGAGAGAACAATGAAAGCTCACAAGGGTTTACTTCACAATGGTGAAGAATTACACAATGGTTTCACACAACCCAAAAATAGCAAATTGACAATAAAAACTTAGTATATTTTCTTCAATATATTATATGATGTATTCCTCTTTTTGCTTCTTGTTCTTCAACTTGAAATTGCTCCTTTATATGTATCTTTTTAGAAACTAACTGTTGGGATACTTGAACAGAGCAATATTGACTTTATGATGTATGGAGCTCCAACTGAAAATATTTCTCTAATTTTCATATTGCATTAAACTTGATTAGTTATGTATCGAAAATAATTTAAAATAAAATAGAGAAATTATATTTGAGATACTCATCAATAATTTGAATATTTTTCATTATGAACAGATTTGAACATTAAAAAAATCATGATATAAAATCAATTAATCATATTTAAATACTCCATAATAATTTGAATAATTTTCATTATGAACAAATTTGAACGTTAAAGCACATCATGCTATAAAATCAATTTAAATCAAATCAATAATATAAAAGTAAATAATAGAAAACTTATCTCTTTATAAATCATGTGTTTGCTGCTTTAATAATAATAATGTCAACTGTCCAATATATATAAGTCATCAAATATAAATATATACTTGAGTTATCATCAAAACTTTATCAAATGATTTGATTCTCTAAATAGACTTTGGAACGTCTAATGTTGAACAAATACAGTTAAAAAAATGCAAATTACCATAATAAAACTTTAAATTGAGAACAACATTTACCATTATGTAAGTTTTATAGATTTAGAAATTTCAATTCTTTATTTTATGAATTCAACAATAACAGTAATATTTTTTATTAATTTAAAATGAACTAAATATTTTTTTTATAAAAACATTGTTATGTATAAATAACACAGTATATAAAAAATATTATAAAAATAACAAATATTAAGTTTTAAAATAGTTTTATATTAAATACATAATTTCTATAATATACTTCTTTTATCATTTTTAATCGTTCTAATGTAAAATTTGTAAATAATAATATTTCATAGAAAACAATGAGATTCTAATTACAGCATTATCACTTAACAATGAGATTCTAATTACATATGCTATCTAATCACATATATAGCAAAATTTTATTTACAAATGCGAAAATGACAAAAAGAAAATTTAGGAATCCTTCTGTAGATATTATATAAGAAAAAGAAGAATTATGAAACATTATACAAATAAGTATTTTTTTTTTTCAAAACACTTCTTTAGTAATTGAATTATCATATTTTCAAAAAGTTTGAAATGTCTTTGAGAGTACAGGTGTTGTTATTTATAAAATTTGTTCTACGACCTTAACACCTTCCTTGACCAGCACGAAGTTATAAAATGTCTCCACACTCTCTTTCTCTCTCTTCGGCAAGTTGTTCTAACTTGTATTCCTTCTGGCACCCTTACTTTTTACCTTGTTTTGCTATCAATGGCTGGTGAATCAGATGTGTCAGAAAACAACATCTCTTGTGCTAACTGTGCCAAACCCGCCAATCTTCGGTACTCTTTCTTCTCTCTGTGTTCTATAGATGTCACAAAAAGTCACAATAAAGTCAAACCCACTTTTTTTCTTTTTTAATTTATTTTGTTTTGGGGTTGTAAGTTTCTGTTTTTTAGTATTTGATATGTGGTAAGGACTAAGTTTTGCTTTGGTCAAATGGGGTTGTCGTGGTTTCAGCTCAAGTTGCTTTTGCTGCTGCCGGCAACTTGCTATTTTGACGTTTTTCAATTTTACGGTACCCAAATGTGTTGCATTTAAATGCTGGTGGTTTTTGTCAATTGGGTTCTGAAAGTTTGAATTTTTCAAGTTTGTTATGATTTTGCAATTGGGTGATTGTGATTTGGTATGATAATGCTGTAGAAACAATCTACAGGTGTCCAAAATGCATGGAATTGAAGCTTCCTCGTGCAGGTTCTGCCTTCTGGTTTGTGACTATTCCTATTTTGTCTGTTATTTGCATTGAGACATTTTTCTTTTCTAAGTTATATTGGTTTATAACTAAATATTGTGACATTTCTATAAGTTTATAACTAAACTTGAGCCAATTTTGATACCTTTTGACAGCTCTCAGGAATGTTTCAAATCTTCATGGAGCTCTCACAAATCAGTGCATCTGAAGGCAAAACTATCCTCACCTGACACACAAAATTCAGGCTCACTCAGTGAAGGTTGGTTATATTGTTTGAAGAGAGGGCAGACTCGAACACCAAAGCTTCCTTACTTTGACTGGACTGGGTAAGGCTTTGCATATCTTCATACTCTAACCTTTCGAATCCCCACAATGTAATTAATAAAAGATGTTGTGCTCATTATGAGTAATGCTATTTCACAATTTTTCATTTCAGAGGCCTTTTGTGATTGTTCATTGTTCCCCTTCATTTCATTGATTGTTCTTTTTCGAGCTTACTGCTAATTACTTGTTTATTTGTTGAAACCAAAATTTAATGTTTGCTCTTGCAAGATCATTGCGCCCATATCCCATTTCTGGTAAACGGATTGTCCCAGATCAAATTGATAAGCCTGATTGGGCTGATGATGTAAGTTATCTGAGTTCTTCCTGTTTATATGCTTTGTGTCTTCTCTGATTTAACGTATTTTGCTTAAATACCATTGGATGTTACCTTTTGATTACTCAGAGGAGGGTCCACTGGTTGCTGAATTGTTTTTATTCCTTCTGTGTTTAACTTCTAGGGAATTCCAAAAATTGAGCCCAATAGTAGTCTGCAGTATACTGTTGAGGTGGGTAATTTTAAAATACATGAGTAGGTCTAAAAATTGTCTTTATTCTACTTTATAACATATACTAATGTGTAGGTCAAAACTCCAGATCAAATCGAGAGAATGAGGGAAACTTGTAACGTAAGTTCTTTGCCACTCTTTGTCTCTGTAGCTTCTCTTATATACAACAAAAGGTTTTTACTCCTCTGCCATCTCAACCATGGTTATAAGTACAGGATAATGGTGCAGAGCTGCTGGCCCAAAAAATGGGATTGTGGATATATATACTTTAAATAACTAATACTATGCATACCGAAATGCTCAAAAATAGAAAAATTACTTAAAGTCATCAGTTTTGAATTGAATGACAAATTCAGAAACTGTTTAATGTGAACTTTTAGTGCTGAAAGGTCTTTTAAATAGTTGTTTATTTTCTATTTTGTGTTGGTGTAGACTTTAGCCTCCAATTATGGGTGAATTGATTTATACTTTATAGATTGCAAGGGAGGTGTTGGATGCAGCTGCTAGGATTATTCAGCCTGGTGTCATGACTGATGAGATTGATAGAGTTGTTCATGAGGCAACTATTGCTGCAGGTGCTGAATTTTTATTGTGTTTCCTTTTGAAACACTTTAAGTCTTACATATTTTATATTTATTTTTTGGTAAGTTTGTCAATCAATGAAGCTTGGATACTCCAACATAGTAGCCTTCTCTGTGGCATACAATTTTTGATATATATCTATGTCAAACCCTTCGCAATCAAATATTCCTATAGCTATTCTACAATTTCTTTTACATGTTATAATTGTGAAAATGATAAATTTACACCAATGGACAATATGTTCACCAGACTTTTAGAAAAAATCTAGATACCATGAAATCTATAGAAATCGGAATGAAACAGATTTTTAGAAAAAAATTACACCAATGAACAATAGGTTCACCAGGAAGGCACAAATCCAGTTTAAGCTCTAGATACCATGTTGAGATATATGGTGAATAGACAAAATATTTCTCTGTGTCTATTCCACTAGAGGAGCATATATATATATATATATAAATACAGAGAAGATACAAAGTGATGGCCGAAGGCCCATCAGTTTACATTTAACAATAATCACTTTTGTAGAACACCTGAAATGTTGTGTGTAATGTAAAACTTTGAAAGAATTACATTCTTTTTTTCCCACATTTTGTTGTACTAATCACAACAACCATTTTTCTATAGAGAAAAGAAATTTAATTTCATAGCAACTAGGTACTCAATCTCTGCTTACCAAAAGCGAGAAGTTCTAAAAAAGCCATGAACATTAGAGAGTAGGCTCCCAACCTTCTCATAACCCTGTTTCCAAATGGTTGCTTGAGTTTCTTGATGTGAGTGTCATTTGGTTGTTTAAGATAGGTGTCGGTGATGATATTTTTTTTTACTTTTTACCGTTGCAGGAGGGTATCCATCACCTCTCAATTACAATTTCTTCCCTAAATCTTGCTGCACGTAGGTATTTTTCTTCTGTAATGTCATATTTTTTTCATATTGTCTAGGTGTATTTTAAGAATGAATTTTGCACTATCTAACAGGTCAGTTAATGAAGTAATCTGCCATGGAATTCCTGATGCGAGGTAGACTCTTGTGTGCCTTTTGTGCCATGGAATTCATACTATGGTTTTTCGTTGTTGCTTGTTCTCAATTTTATTGGTGGCTGTAATTGTTATAAACTACCTTGGCTGGGTACTTGACACTTGATCAGTGTAAGTTCCAGTGATTCACTGAGGCATGATAAGACTGTTGCAACTTGAGAACTCCTCTTTATAATATGGTCATTGTGCAGGAAGCTTGAGGATGGTGACATTGTAAATGTTGATATCTCTGTGTACTATAAAGGTGTTCATGGTAAGTTGATTAGCATGTATAACCATCAGAGTTTCTCTTGAAGTTCATAAATTAACAATTGGTTAATTTTGTGGGTTGTTGTGCAGCTGATCTCAATGAAACCTACTTTGTGGGAAACGTTGATGAAGAGTCTTACCAATTAGTAAAATGCACACATGAGTGCCTGGAGAAGGCAATATCCATTGGTATATATCCATTTGATTTCAATTCTGAAGTTTCTGTGTCTTCTTTAAGTATCAAATATAATTGAATTTTTTGAAACATTATGTGTTTTGTTTGATTGTGTACCTTAAAGGTTCGGTATGAATTCATAAATCAAACTACAAATTTGGTCTTTAAACTGTTGATTTGGTCCTATCTCCTAAATCCCATATTTTAAGGTAATAAATCGTTTAAACATTAAAAATATAAATTAATGACAGAAGGACATGCTGAATAACTAACCTGAATTATATCATATTAGCTACTTATTATGTTGTAAATTTGTATTGAAATTTTGATAATTGATGTTTACAGATTGCCATACTATACAATTATGCAATTGGCTTTTGGATTATATTATGTTTTCGGTGGTTAAACTACTTCATATAATTAAAATGTCTATAAAATTTTAAGAAACTTATATAGATCCTAACTCTTCTACAATCAAACTCAGTTAAACCTGGGGTAAGGTTCCGTGAAATTGGTGAAGTTATTAGTCGTCATGCTTCAATGTCTGGCTTCTCAGTGGTAATTTTTTACTCATTGGTTCTTTGGTTTTTGTAATCTGTTTATCATTATTCCTTCACTATGATTGATGCTTATCATCTGTTCCTTATTTTTTTCCCTTGGACCCCATAGGCAAGATCATATTGTGGTCATGGAATTGGAGAGCTCTTCCATTGTGCACCAAACATTCCTCATTATGCAAGTATCCTTACCTAGTTTTTAAGCACTGCAGGGAATTGTAAAAAATATTTGGAAATGATTATTTGCATCCTCTGATGTTTGATATTAACATTCAGCACAGTATACTTTTTCTTAAGGGAACAAAATTAACTCGTAGCATTGATAATGAAAGAAGCAATACTACTAGGAGTATACTAAAAAAATAGTGGGACTAGCATAAGAAAAGGAAGCTTTAGCAAGAGCATGAGCTACCCTATTGGCTTGTCTCCCTAAAAACTTGATAGAGAAGTTTCAATAAGTCTAAGAATTCTCTTGCATTGTTCCATGATGGAGCCAACTTCTGAAACATCTTGAGTAGTAGACCACAATCTGTCAACAATGATTTTGCAGTGTATACTTTTCTTACATGAAGTGACCGATTGTTTTGTTAGGCATAAAATGGCTTGCAAAACTAGAAATCATTCTATGGATGTTAGTCAGTCGCTTTCTATGGACAATCCCTGATACAAATATCATTACTTACTAGTCTTAAGAAGTAAACTTTAAGCTAATTCAGTTTTACAAAATCAATTTATAAGGTGAAGTTTGTATCTATTAATATACTATGAATTGACTTTATTTTTAGTCGATGTGAGATATCCACCACCTAACAACAGTCAATGTGCATCTCTTGCTTTACTACCTCTGCCAACAAAAAACAAAAATTGCTAGAAAGTAGAAAGAAAATTGTGGAATGTATACTCCTTAATCACTGTTAGGAAACAAAGCAGTTGGGGTGATGAAGGCTGGACAGACCTTTACAATTGAACCAATGATCAATGCTGGTATACTTATAATTTATAAACTTTATTACATAGATAACTTTGATAAATAAATGTGACAGCTCCAATATTATTTTTTAATAGGTGTCTGGCGTGATCGAATGTGGCCTGATGGATGGACTGATGTCACAGCCGATGGTAAACGAAGTGCTCAATTTGAGCATACTCTACTGGTTAGTCCTTCTGTTTTCTCCATAATAAAGTCTGGTTATTTTCTGCATTATCTCCTGCCAAGTAAAACACGGTCTTCATGTGCTGAAAAGTATAAATAAATGAGAGAAAATGATCATAGTTGTAATTTTGGATGAGGTTTTCAAGAGAAAGATATGCTAACAATTAGCCATTTACTTCCTCACTCACCTCTATATAATTAATACTAATGTTTTTAGTGTGAAACAAATGTAACTTCAATAATATGCTTTGGACTAAGTCTTTGAAAACTATTAACATATCAGTGCAAAAGCACCAAAATGGTGCAATTTATTTTGCAAATTACCATTCTAGTGCATTTTTTTTTTTCTTTACGAAAATGGGTAAATCATGTTATGGAGATACGATTTCATGAGAAGTTGTATCATGACAGCAAGACTCCAGTGATAGGTCGACATGTAACAGAAATAGTCATATGAGTGAACGAATTTAATTAACTTTAATTGAAATCGTGCCGATGAGATTTTTGGCAGTGAAGAAGTCGTCACTTCGTGACACGATTTTTGTTCATTTTTTGTTTAGAAGTCGCCACAATATGTGGTATGACTTCGGCAAAACGCTGTAAAGAAGTTGCCACCAGGTGGCATGACTTGAGTACTTCTGATTTTTGCATCCAATTTTCAAGAAATCGTCTAGTCGTCTTACAATTTAGTCTTTGAAATTGTACTCTCACAATACGATTTATCCATTTTTGTAAAAAAAACAAAATTTGTACCAGATTGTAATTTGTGAAACAAATTGCACCATTTTAATGTTTTTCCCAACCTATCAAAGTATAAAATGTCTTGATACAATGTACGTTTAAATTTTTTTTTGGTACAATGTAAGTTTAAACCTGTAATCTCAGGCATACTACTGTCCAAATCCTTCACAAACCTAATCATATGTTTCTATTACATAGTGCTACAAAGCTGTTGCCACTTTATTTATATTTGTTTTGGTCAGTGATTTACTAATTTGAAATTTACTTCTACTTGGTCTCTGAAGTGTACATTAGTAGATCATGACTATTTTTAGATGATTGTACCTATCTAATATAGTTAATGGTTTTCATCATAATTAGGTGACAGATACTGGTGTTGAAGTTTTAACAGGGAGGTTGCAGACATCACCCAATGTTTTTCCTTGGCTAAATTCATAATTGGTTTGATATCATGTACTAATTTATTATTGCATTAAAGTTTGCATGTTACGGTCATATATATAAAAGAACAAGATTATAATTATATCCAATGGGTGAAATACTGAAAAAGATGCCAATATCTATTGCATTGCCTTTTTTATATGTGCATTCTCTAGAACTTTAATTTTTTTAAATGTAATATTAAGTTTTATTAAAAATGTGTTTGCAAGTATGGGTATTTTTAAGAATTTTGTTATTCATTGTTTTAGATTACAGAGATTAAGATTGCGTAAGTTTCGGGAAATAACGTTAACTTTTAGCATGGGAGTAAGATGCAATAATGATATTTTCGATAACGATAATATTCTTAAGAATTTTGACAAATATGTTAAATATATTAAATCTATAAGTCTCAAATAAATTTTTTAATTAAAGACTTTAATTAAGCTAAAGAAAGTTTGTTTATCAATGGGGTACGTGAAAATATACTATTTTACTTTAACAATTAAAAATAAATAAGTAGAAAAATAGAGAATAATAAAAATGAAATATAAGAATAAAGCTATAAAGGTAAAAGATAAAGAAATCAAACTTTTAAATTTAAAGTTTTATAAAACCATCTAATATAAATTAGTTGAAAATCAACTTATCTTCTTGAATACCAATCATTATCAAATTCATTGAATTATTAAAAGCTTAATTCCTTAAATAATTAAACTTGCGTTTTGTTTATTATAATCTCACTCCCTTACAAATTATAATCCATCTATCAACCAACAAGAGTTTCAAATATGTTTTTAATTAAAACCAATTTATTCTTATCATTAATTATAATTAGGAGTTTTTCACAGTATACTGTGTTTAAAACATTTTTCAGTGTCACTTAATAATGGCTTGCTTGATCGAGAGGAAATCCAATCCCTAAGGAATCACGGAAGTTTTGATGCTTTTGAGTGAATGATAGAATAAGAAGATTCGTGGAGAGTGTATTATTGGAGAAATATTCGTCCAAAATTAGAGTGAAAGTGTCTTGTGAGGAGTTTGAATTGGAAAAGATTCTTCGTGTGACTTAAATAAGTGAGATCAAATTTTAGCATAATAAGTTTTTTTCATACACAAGTGAATTGTATCATGTATAAAAGGTTTTGTTTATACGAGTGTATGACTATTTATGAAGAGGAAAAAGGGAGGCTCAAATTAAATTTTTATATGTAATTTCTTAGAAAGCGTTGTTTATTTAAAGTTGTAATATCTTAAAAAATAGTTAAAGAATAAACAACTAATTTAGAATTTAGTTTTAGAGATAAATAAGATAATATTTTTTTTTAACAGAACAATTGTTTAAGTAAATAAAAGATAGTTATTTAATTTTTATTTTTATAACAACTACCAAATCTTTCCAAGAAGATATTTTATCTCTAAAAAGATATTCTATTTTATTTTTATAAAAACTATCAATTCTCTCTAAGAAGATATTTTGTTTTGTTCTAATAATAAAAACCACCAATTATCGATATTCTGTTTATAAAAACTACCAAATCTCTCACTTTCTTTATGAAGATATATAATTTCATTCTTATGGAAACCACCATCTTTTAAAACAATTCCTCTTTAAAATTTTTTTACCTTCTCTCTAGATTTGTGATCTCATAGGTTATCAAATTGACAATCAGAGGACATCCTTAGATTTCTAGCGTTGAGTAGATCAAGAGTGTCCGATCAGATTCTCGAACAGAGTTAGATTGCCCGTGATTTTAGGTTTTTTGAGTATCTCTACTCTATAGATGTAAGGGAAGCTAGTTGTATGTTTTCTTAAAAATGTTTGTCTCCTCCTTTGAAATATAAAATTATTTAGAATTATGATATTTTGTGAGGGAAGCTAGTTGTGTGTTTTCTTATAAATGTTTGTCTCCTTTGAAATATAAATTTATTTAGAATTATGATATTATGTAAGGGAAACTAGTTTCAATGTTTTTAATAAATATTATAATTACTTATTTTGTGAATTTGGGTGAGGAAAGCTAGTTATATGTTTTCTTATAAATGTTTTGTCTCCTTTGAAATATAAATTTATTTAGAATTATGATATTTTGTGAGGAAAGCTAGTTGTATGTTTTCTTATAAATGTTTGTCTCCTTTGAAATATAAATTTATTTAGAATTATGATATTCTGTAAGGAAGTTAGTTTGACTGTTTTTTTATATATATTGTAATTATTTATTTTATTAAATATGAATTGGATGAATTTGAATTGAATGGAATGAATGTTTATGTATGGTATGATGTAGTATCAATGTTTGTTTGTGTTTGTGAATGATGTGGTGTGTGATTGAAACTACCTGTATCCTGACTCTAATAGTCATTGGAATCATAGATGAAGATGACTAGGTGGTGGGAGTCGAAGGAGGTTCATATGACTGCGTCACGGTGTGAAAAAGAACATGTTGAACCTGATCATATAGATTAATAGATTCACATGACTGCGCTATGGTGTGAAAAAGAACCGGTCAGACCGGATCATATGGATTGAGTTTATATGACCGCGTTACAGTGTGAAAAAGAACCGGTCAGACTGGATCATATGAATTAAGTTTATATGACTGCACTACGGTGTGAAAAAAGAACCGGACAGACCAGATCATATAGGTGTCTCATGAGTGTGATATGTGATGTGTTAGTGATGATCTGATGTATAAGATGAATTACGAAAACTTGATTTGTTTTTTTCTTGATTTAGAAATTTAATTTATGAAAATACAATTTTTAAAACTCTCTAGTTTATCCTTATTTTTGTGTATTGTTTGTTTTGTTTTTAAATCTACGATGATCGTGTATATTGCATGTGAGCAGAGAATTTGACAGGTGGTGTAAGTCCTAGTAAATTGTGATGGAGAAGCTCATTTTATTTTCTTTTTTATTTTATAAAGATATTTTATTAAATCTTATGCGGAGAAGTATGTTTTGAAATACATGATGAATGTATGAATTTTTATATTCAAGTTTATTATATAATTTTTTTATGCAATAAAGTTTCTATTATATGAAAAATGTAGGAGGTTAGAAAAGTAGATCAAATGTTATTTATATCACCATGCTTAACACATGAATACGTGAAAATATGAAAATTTTGTGTTCAAGAATTACTTTCTATTATTGGATTATGGTTTTTATTGATCTTAATGAATCTAATTTAAATCCTCTCAACACTCGTCTATGTACAATCCTTTATTGCCATAGTATATTATAAAGTCTAAATATAAATTCAAATACTTTAATTTATTTCACTCAGATATAAGGTTAAATATCTTAAAATTTGATCCAATTACAAGTCTTTTTTTTTTTTTTTCTATTCTATATAACTTATTACATATTAAGATGAACTATATTAAAAATAACTTGAATCTAGTATCTTTCTATTTATATCCATAGTTATTAATTTCTTACCTAAAAGTCTTCCATCAATTAATCATAGTTAAACAAATAAAATGTTATCTAACTAATATCTAATGCCAAAAGACATGTATTACTTTAAATAAATTGACGTAACTACCTTTTTAGGAAAATATAAAGTTCTACAGGATGGAAAGTCATTGATACTTTAAATAAGACAATTTATACTTGATAAACATTTTGTTGTTTAATCAAATATTCTTTTTAATCAAAATTTAACTTCTTTATCTCATATTTTCAATAAATAATCAAAATTGTTATTTATTAATAAAGACCAAAATTTATTTTAACAATAAAGTTTCAAAATTTGGTAAAAACATATATCTAAAACTGTGATGTTTGATTTTTTTTAAATGAATTGTAATAAATAAAATGTTTTGGAGAACAATTAAGATCAGAATGTGCTTACTAAACTTGAAATAAACATGTAGTTCAATTTTGGTATATCATTAGCATAAAAATTATAAATTCATTAAAATTTAATGTGGATATAATTTTGAAAGTAAGCAATATAACATTCAACAGTGTCAATATCCAAATTTATGATTGTTTACGTTTCCAGTGTATATATTTCAATATTCTTAGGAAATTAAATACAAATATTAAACAAATGCACTTTTTCAAGAATCCAGAGACTTTTATTATAAATTTCGAAATTTAAGCTGTATATACCAAATTCAACTTTCCATATCAAAATAAAATATATATGCATATATATATATATATATATATATATATATATATAATATGGTTTCTTTTTATTACAAGTGTAAAATATATTATATAAAGAAGTGAATTATAAACATTTAATAACCAATATGTCAAAATATATATATATAAATAAAAATAAAAACAATTAAG
>Ga0099824_1007334_pt1 | contig 14663 bp, 3 predicted proteins | sample SiratrowhiteBW_FD_76837 | JGI IMG/M metagenome (GOLD analysis project Ga0099824, IMG submission 76837) | Root nodule microbial communities of legume samples collected from California, USA - Siratro white BW | ecosystem: Host-associated > Plants > Roots > Nodule | place: USA: California...
AAAAAAAAAAAAAAAAAAAAAAGAAGAAATTTCAAGAAATAAAAAAAAGGAAGAATTAGAGCTTTGGAAAAAGAAATAAAAAGAATTAAGCAAGTAGAGCTTTTAAAATTGGAAGGAATTTGAGAGAATGAAAGAATTGAAGGGAAGCAATTTGAGAGAAACTCCTTGACCTTTAGAACTCCTTAAGTGGCACACCAATCATAAACAAGTGCAAGGATTGTCAAGTCATCAATTTTAATCATTCATTCCATGCACCTACATAATTACCAAGTGCAACTTCCTAAATTTTAGGAGATTAGATTAACTTAATCATAATTAACTTTTGTTAATATTTTGACTCTTAACACTTTATTTGGACGTCCACCAACTCTATATAAAGGACTTCGTTTCATTGTAAAAACCATAGAAGGATGACATGTGGAAAGTAGCATGGAAAGCATGCATAGGCACCACCTAAGCTCACACATAGTCGCCACATAAGCCCTAGGTAGACGCCACATAGCCCTAGCAAGCCCCCTTCTATCTCTCTTAGGGTTTGGGTTTTTAGTTCAAAATTTCAAGACAACCTTTTCTACTTTTTGGCCAAAATACAAGATCTAAAATTTAAATTTATATGTTACTTTGGCCAAAAAATACAAGACCCAAATAAATCCTACACTATTATATAAAATTTGTACACAGGATCCGAAAAAGGAAGACTTTTAATAACAAACTTTCTACAAAAGAAAAGTCTTCTGAAAGCCTTCTTCCTCCTCCGTTATCTTGGACATCCTTCTTGTGATTGGCCAACATATGGTCTCATATGATCCTCTACAAAAAATCCGATATAACAAATGAAATTTGAATATAAAAACAAATATGCAACAATTGGTGATTTAGACATTTTTATTTCAAAAATACACAACCTTATGACTTTAATTTTTTAATAATAATAAAAAATCAAAAATATTTTCATATATTTTAAATCGTTCAAACCATAGTATTTTTTTTATTTACAATATACAAAAAATAATCAATTCTAAATGAATCTTGAAATGATTTTATAGTTTCATTCTCTATACTTTCATTACTAATTCATTTTCTTATACTCTACATTCATTTCATAAAAAACAATTTTAGTAAAAATCAATGCATTTTCAAATCTAATTTTCTCTATATGTTTCAAACAAAATGAAAGAAGACATTTTAATTTTTTTAATAGCCATAATAATTCAGATATCAAATTTTTAAACTTGTTATTTAACAATGTTTTTGAGTTGTTAATACCTTGTTATGTTTTAAAATTCTAAATTAACGATATTTTAGTAAAAAAGATAACATGATAATTTGATAAAAGAATTACAAGCAATGAGACATTGACAATTGAGAACCTAATTGAATAACAATACATTAAATTCTAATTTTTTATTCTTAATTAATATTGATACATTCAAGAAGATCTAAAGCCAACACAAACCAGAATTCCCTCAATCTATGGCTCTAAACTTCCAAATATGTCTCATGTTAAAGTTAAAGTTTATAAAAGAATTAAGAAAAGAGTCAGAGAAATGAATGAGATAGAGATAGAGATTGTTCTGATGAAATAATATAAAAAGATAGAAAATTAAAAAAAAATTAACATTTAAGATTTCTTGACGGTTGAATATCTATTTAAAAAAATAAAAATATTATGAATTAATTATTTATTTGGGAAAAGTTTCAAAAATATTATTCATTAAATAATATTTATATAAACTTGACCGTCAATTATGATATTTTAAATTGTTAATTAAAATTATTTTCAAATATAAATTTAAAATTAAATATTTTATAATTTTATAATAATATATTAGTCTTAAAATTTATTTAACACCCTTACTTTATCTATTTCGTCCTTAAACCAATCTTAAAAAAATACAAAAGTTTTAAAGTTTTTTTACTAAATTTGGAAGATTTAGAGGTTTATGAATATCAGAAACTTGTATGGTTGTAATGACAACGAAAACTTTTGAATGTTGCATAGAGAGGCTTAAGTCTCATATGCTAAAGAAGAAGGTATATGATGTAAGAGTGGTGATTTTGAAGAATATTTTTGTTTATAACTTGTATAGAGGGGGGTGCAGGTAGAAAGTACGGGGTGGATAAGCAATGGCCCAGAACTAGGCTTTCGTTTTTTATTTTGTTGATAATGTCGGGCAAGCCTTGAACTATAAAAAACCATGGCAATAAATTACGAATCTAATCGACCAACTGAAAAATCTCATAACTATGTAAGCAGTGAATCATTACGACGAAAATATTATAATAGCTGAAAAGACATCAAGACTAAAAATAAAATTTCTACCATGGTTTTAAAAACATAGGTCCAACCTTATTTTTCATTGAATATGCCTTATATAAGTTATAGTCTGATTAAAATATATGCATCTTAAAATAAATGTGTACGTTAGTAGTTGGAGAGCATAATAACGGTTGGGGTATGTATGGTTGTTTATTTTAATTTTAATGTGATGTTAGTAATTTATCATGGCCAACTCTTTTATAGCGGTTTAATTTATAGTGTCAAAAAGTCTTCTCTAGTCTCACCAATAGGTGGTGTAAGAGAAAAACTTAATTTTTATGTATCTAACAAATAAGCTAACAGTTAGGCTTATGGTTGAAACTATGAAGAATTGGATAATTTAATGAGGAGGCAAAAGAAGTTATTTGACCGATAAATTTAAAAACTTATGTACAATATTTTAAATACTAAATATATTTTTAGTCTATAAAATTCGAGTTTATTGTTGTCTTTCAAATTTAAAATTATTTTTTTAGTTATTGTAACTTTAAAATCCGAACATCTGATACTAACGTATTGTCAAACTAAATATTTTAATAGAAAAACAAAAATATGATTGAATATTTGATTATTAGAAGAATACAAAATTTCAATGAGAGAAATATATTGATTGTTAATTCTACATATATAAAGTATTGTTAAATAATATAAAAAGATAAAACAAACATTCTTGAAATTATAACAATAAAGGAAATTAATTTGAAATTTGAAAATAATATTTCTAAAAAGTTTATATTAAATAACTGAATGTACAATTAAGTTTTAATAGAGGCCTAAAATTATAAATTATAGAATCAAATTTCAACCTAATTTATATTAGAATAATGGAGTAGACATGGTTGAGTCCCTCCCAATGAATGAGGCCCCATCCTTGGTTAAAAGTTGGCACATGGACTTACTTATCTTCATTTATAGGTTGTCAGAAACCACTTGTTTAGCAAGTCTAAAGTTGATGCAGCACAAAACAGAGGTGGCCAGAAGACTTCAATGTTCTGTCTCATGCAATGGAAAAAGACCCAAAGTGAATTATACCTAACTTTATCACGTATTTTGCATATTTTCTGTACCGATGTTGTGCTATGTAAGCGTATGCAAGTTTATTCTTTAAAAAGAAACTAGACAAAAATCATCATTACAGTTTACAGTAATGTGTCGAATCTAATGTTGTAGTTTTCATTAATATAAATTCTACTGGTAACATTAATTGTCTAAGTACTATTTTATATAAAATAAATTTTTCTATATATAGGTAGAAAAAAATAAATTTATTTTTTTTATAAATTAAAACTAGTCCAGGTATACAATAACATGTAAAAAGAATATATTATTTTTCAAAATTTTAACTTTAATTTCAAATAAATAAGAGATCGTTCATGCCCAACTCAGGTTAACTATACCCGATAGATTTTGTTACAGGTCCATGTTCTGAAGTCCATCTTATGCCGGATCCAAGTCTTTTGCGTCGGATGTATTTATCTATTCTTGCTTTCGACTTTTCTCAAGTTAAGTTGAGATTTATGAGCCGGACTTGACTTCTTATACCTAAATTTTGCTCACTTCTCTCACTCCTTTAAGGCTTCAATCCTTCTTATTCTCATCCAATATTTTCTTACTCAAATTCATCAAAAATAGCTTGAATTAACAATCAAATCTTTTACCTTACTCTCATAATCAACTACTAACAAAAATCAAATAAAATTGAAAATTAAGCAGATTTTAAACATGGAGAGAATTAATTTTGTCATAAGAAATGTCCGATATTATCATATAAAGAAAATTTATCATAGTAATATTAATATTACATTATTAAATATTATTTTTTATATTATATTTATTAATATTATTAATATTAATATGATTACTATTAGTATCAATATTAATAATATTACTATTATTAACAATATTAATAATATTATTATTAGTAGTATTTTAGTACTATTAATATTATACTAACTAATATTGATAAAAAAATAATAATAAGTATCATAATAAGAATAATAAGTATATGATCTCAAAGTTAATATTATTGCAGTGGTTGTGATTTGTGTATGTATGCTGAAGGATCTCGACAAAATCCGTATAATAATATAAATATAATAATAATAATAATCACAATAATAAATAATTTTTAAAAAATATTTTGTACTTACGTATGGATTTAGTCCATAGGTAAACTCTATACTATCCTAGAAAATAGCTCCAAAATAAAAATCAACCTAGAACTTAGCTTTAGAGATAAATAACATAATAATTAAATATTTTTTTAACATAAAAGTAGTTTAAATAAATAAAAATTAGTTATTCAATTTTTATTTTTATTTTTATTTTTATAACAACCACCAACTATCTCTAGTAAGATATTCTGTTTTATTTTTATAAAAACTACAAACTCTCTCTTAAAAGTTGCTCTTCCACTTTTCTTTGTTTTCTTTCTAAAATTTCACCTTCCTTCCTTATCAATCTGATGATCAGATATCACTCCTAGATTCCTGACATTGAGTAAAATAAGAGTGTTCGATCAAATTCTTGAATAGAGTTAGGTTGTCCGTGATTTTAAATTTTTAGAACTCCTTTGGGTATCTCTACTCTATAGAGGTAAGGGAAGCTAGTTATATGTTTTTTCATAGATATTGTAATTACTTGTCTTGGGAATTTGGGTAAGGGAAGTTAGTTGCATGTTTTTTTATAAATGTTTGTCTCTTTTGATATAGAAATTTATCTAGAATGATGATATTTGGTAAGGGAAGCTAATTATATTTTTTTTAATATTGTAATTACTTGTTTTATTAAGTATGAATTTGATGAATTTGAATGAGTGTTTATGTATTGTATGGTGTAGTATCAATATTTGTAAATGATGTGGTGTGTGATCGAGACATACTATGTTGAGAATGTATCCTGACTCTACTAGTCATTGGAATCATAAATGAAGATGACTAGGTGGTGAGACTCGAATGAGGTTCATATAACTGTGTCATGGTGTGAAAAAGAACTAGTTGGACCAGATCATATGGATTAATATATTCATATGACTATGCTACAATGTGAAAAAAAATCGGTCAGACCAGATCATATAGGTTAAAGGATTCATATGACTGCGCTACGGTGTGAAAAAGAATTGGTCAGACAAGATCATGTGGGTTAAGGGGTTCATATGATCGGGCTACTGTGTGAAAAAGAATTGCTCAGATCGGATCATATGAATTAAGTTTATATGGTTGCACTACGGTGTAAAAAAGAACCGGTTAGACCAGATCTTATAGATTGAAATGTGTATATGATTGTGCTACAGTATGAAAAAGAAGGGCTATACCAAATCATATAGATTGACAAGTTAACATGACTACGCTACGGCGTGAAAAAAGAATCGGTTATACCAGATCATATGGATTAACCGTGTCATATGAGTGTGATGTGTCAATGATAATGTAATGTGTGAGATGAATTATGAAAGCTTGATTTGTTGTAGTTTGGTTGAGATAGAAATTTAATTTATGAAAATATATATATATTTTTAAACTCTTTAGCTTACCCTTCTTCTTGTGCGGTGTTTGTTTTGTTTTTAAATTTGCGATGATCGTATATTACATGTGAGCAGGGGATTTGACAGGTGGTGTGACTCTTTAGTGAGCTGATGGAGAAGTTTAATTTAATTTAATTTTATGATTGTACAAAGATGTTTTTAATAAATTTTATGTGGACAAGTATATTTTGAAATATATGATGAATGTATGAATATTTATATTTAGGTTGATTATATAATTCATATGCAATAAAGTTCCTATTATATGAAAAATATGGGATGCTACGTTTGGTATTAGAGCAGCTCGTCCTTAGGATGACCCGAGAGTAGTGGGTTTATTGTGTTTTTAATGTGTGTAGATTTTTTAAATTTAGTTTAGGATAATAGACGAGATGTTTCTAGTTGAATGTTTGACCATGATCTTTGAAATTTTAATTGTAGTTGATTGTGATTAATGAAGATGAAATTATTAAGAAAGAAAATAATCTTGATAAAATAGTGAGGGTGAACACTCACGACTAAATCAAGATTGATTTCTATCTTAAGGTTTCATGTGTAGAGTATCTTTAAAAGTTATGTTTTGATTGATTAATTAGATTTTGTATGAAATTGGATGTTAGGCATAAATTGACTGTGTGCAAAGTGTTTCTTTATATTAAGTATCTTGATAGTATTGATAGACACAATTTCTAAGAGAATTTAAGATGTCTATTTTTGAAGGATATTAGATCTTAGTTACAGAGTTGTTGTATTGTTACTTGCTCTAATATAGGATTTATTGTGTGAGATGCCAAGTTTAGCGATTCTACTTTGGAGATGGAGAAAACCATTAGAGAAACCTAGCATGACACTTCACCAAGTTGGTATAGATAGGAAGATTTAGTTACAAAAGCTTAATGAGATTTGCCTAGAGGACTATATGAGATGTCAAAGATGTGCAAAGTGAAAAAATCCCATGATAGTAAGAACTATTAGAGTGTTGGTATTGTGGGTGTGTTGTGGCCTTTTATGGATGTGTTGCCCTTTATGGGTGTGTGTCGAGGGATACTTAAGATGGTATTGTGGTCCCAAGAGTCGTAGTATTAAACACGAAAGTCATTACATGAATGAATTTAATGTTTCACTAGTGATCTAATCGAATAGATAAGACATCAAGTGGCAAGAAGTTGAAGAAGGTTATTATATCCAAACTCTCTATAGCTGATGAAATCACCCTGATATAAGAAACTAAGGTTGGTACTTACTAATGATGTTTTTTGATGAGGGTTGGGTGTTAATCTCTATTAGGACATGGTCAATATGAGTCTTATAGAAGGTGTCGAGTATGACAAATTACACTATTTCATTACAATGAGATTGATGATTCTTGTATTCTTGAATAGAAGTGATTCAATTGTAATTTGTTATTTGTGTTATTGGGTGAGAGTACAATGATATATGTATGTGTTGTTTGTGTGTATATCTTGTTGCATGATAAATTATTTAAAATAATTAGCTCACACTTGTATGTGTGTGTACGTATGAACTGTTATGCTCGTAATTGATATAGGAGCACATAATGTTGTTCATACTAGTTGAGGTTCTAGTCAAAGTTAGGGAGATGTTTTCTTTTTCTTATTATTGTGATATTGTGTGTGTGTGTGTGCATACACCTTATCTATGTAGTCTTGGGAATGTAAAATTATAGTGGTGTGGATATTAAGTTCGCATATATAATGGATGTATGTAGTATATTATATATATATATATATAATTTTTGTATTTTCTCATGGACTCAATTTCGACTAGGACTTCATTAGTTTCGACTAAGAAGACATCATGAACTCATATGAGATCAAGATGTCATTATCAACATTATTTTCTAATTGATTTTGACAAAGGTTTATTTTAGACTAAATTTGATTGTGATTATTTTTTTATGTTATTTTATTGTTAATGTCAACCAATGTTATTTTCTAACCAATGTTAGTCTGATTTTTCTATGCTAACACCAATGGTTCTTTATTATTGTAAAGAATAATTTTTTTCATTAACATTAATTGGAATTATTTTCAGTTGATATTAGTCAAAGTTCTTTTTCAACTGACACTGATCAAAGTTATTCTTTGGTCAATGTTAGTCAATGTTATTTCTTGATTGTGTTAATAAAGACTTACCCTCCTACCATTAATAAGACTATTTTTTCAATTGAAGTTGACTAAAGTATTTTGTTTTTATTGATATTAATAAAAGTTGTTTCTCTATTGACATTGTTAGGATTATTTATTTTCCATTATAAGTCATTGTAATTTTTTTAGAGTTTTCTCCATCAATATTGGAAATACTATTTTTTAAGTAGATGTGAACCGGAATTTTTCTATCAACAATTGTCATGGTTATATTTTGGTCAACATCTTCGTGAATTCATAATTTTCTTTTATCAATGATGTTAATGTTAATTTTTTTCAATAACTTATCAAGATTAAATTTATAATATTGATTTGGACTTTTTTTCCTTTGAACAATATTAGTCGAGAAAACTTTTGGTAATATTAATTGAAAAGTTAAAAAAGAAATCAATCAATTTCAATTTGTAAGTGACAAGATAATCTCAATCGATATGAATTGAGAAAACCCTTTTATCAATGTTAACTGAAAAAAATAAAGTATTAGTGTGAATTGAAATTTTTATAAAATTATAAAAGTTAAAAAATTTGAATTATTTTATCTAATAAAAATATTTAAAAATAATATAATCTAAAGTAATTTAAATATAATGTATTTAAGTATATTAAAAATTGTTTCTCTTATCACACAGAAGACTTAACCCATCTAATTACATTTTATCATGAGAAAACGTAGAAGGATACAAAAGTTAGGACTTCTTTGATATTAATTTGATGAAGGTATATTGAGTTACCAACATCAACATGTAATGATTCACCTCTATCAATCAGTTGTTGACATATATAATAAAGCCACCGCACTCAAGATGAATGAAAATTAAAGCGATTTTCATTGATACTTGCATGAGTAACACAAATGACAAAATGGCTGTTGAATGGGGACCAAAGAAAAATACCTTTTAGGCTCTAAAGTCAAAATATTTTAAAAGATATTTATTTGACAACAACGAGGTCAAACACATTATAGATTCTAAGTGGAAGTGTTCTTTCACCAATTTTTTTTCTCACAAAATGGAGTATTTACCATTCTAATTTTCATTGTACTTATTTATTCTACATTAGTAACTCAAGCAAGATTCTGCTGATCGAAAAAAAAAATAACTCAAGAAACATATAAAGGAATAGGAAAATTTACAATATATTAAACTTATTTATTCTACGTCACTGACTCAAGGAAGATATAAAGGAATAGGAAAATATACAATATATTAAATCGATTAGGGTTTAAAGTTTAAGAGGATAATTATAAAGTAACAGTAACCAAAAATGAAATTTTCTCAAATTAAATCAAATAATATGATGATGGTTTTGAGAAGAATGATTTCTATATTGTTGTATGGATTGTATTTCTACAATCAACATATCATTATCCTTGCAACTGTTTTTATACCTTTTTTCTTTTTCCTCCTTATGTTTTTTTTATCTTTTATTTTCAAGAATCAAACATTTTCACTTATATAATCACTTGCTTAAGCTCGTGTACAATGGTAAAATTCTAGAAACTTATGTGATATAATTCTCATTCAGTATTTTTGACATTTTGTGAATATTTCTCATTATTTTTCAAATGGAATTGAATTGTTTTGAATTCTCAAGCTCCATGATTAAAAGCTATCCAAGTCTAATTAAGAGGTTTAATCAACCTTCACCAATGAAAATGCTTATAGATGATTCATATGAGTTATTCTTCTATGGAAACCCAAATTAACATGATAGTTTGTTTCTACTCCTTGTATAATTGATTTTCACCTATTGATTTGTCTTCTATTAAAAATATTGTGAGTTTTTGGCTAGTTATTGATTACAAGTCATGTTTAATTAATCCTACATTCTAATTCCTAAGTTGGTATTTATTAATTGTAGTGTCTTTTAGCAATCTAAAAGAGTGAACTTATCTTTTTAGGCATAACACCTTTTCTAGTTAGAAAACCTATGATATTTTGATGACATTTCTTGTAAACAAGTGTTTTAGCTAGGACCATTTGTCGTTAATACTCAGTGTCTTAGCAAAGAGTGGTTATCATGCTAAATAATAGTCAGTCATTTATCTGGTAATGCTATAGCTCCAAAGAATACTCAGTTTGTAATTTGCAGTATTAGTCTGCATAGTGGAATTTGATCATGTCGATCAAGGGCTGCACGTAGTCTTATTAAAAGATGAATTATTATAAAAATATAGTGTAAAATCTTTCTTTATCTTTAACTCTTTCGTATTGTGATGGAGGACCATCTCCAAGATTGTAGATGAGAAATAAAGAGGTCACAAAGCTAGAGTGATGTCATTCTAGCTTTAATTACATGCTTCAATGTGCTTCTTCTTGAAGATTTTATGTTTGAACATGAATTGGAGTACATGCAGTGGAAGAATTGTTCTTTTGGTTGTATGAGATGGATTTGGAAGTGAATTAGTTGTGAGGTTAGGCCAACACACTTAGGAGGAAGCAAAAGTTTAGTCTAGAAAGGAGGCTACTCTTTGGAGAATTCTTGAACAAGTTGAATAGGTAAAAATTGACCAGTATTTTATTACTTATTCAAAACTAAAAGAAAATGAGTTACATAAGCATCTGTAAAGAAAATTAAGACTAACCCTAACCCTAACCGTAACTTGTATGACAAGCTTTTTAAAAACGTTCTAATTAGAGAATGACACTTGTCAACCCATAAATGGAGAGGATCATCTCCATTGGCAAGGTGACATGTAGAAAGGAGCATGAGAAGCATGTGCAGGTGCCACCTAAACCTTAACAATGGCGCCACTTTAACCTTAGCTCATACCCTAGGTGTTAGCTCTCTCTCTTTCTAAGGGTTAGGGTTTGCCACAAATACAAGACCCAAAAATTCAAGACAACCAATTCTACTCTTTGGCCCAAATATAAGGTCCAAAGTTTAAATTCCTATACTACCTTGACCCAAAATCCTATTTTACCTTGTCCAAAATAAATTCTACATTACTCTACAATTTTTACAAGTAGATGTCTTGTTGAAGCTCCAAAGTCTCTAGAGTGATCTTTTCCAATTTTGAACTTGGGCCCAAATGTTTGTTTAGAGGCCCAAACTCTTGATAAGCTCCTGATCAAGACTTTAATTGAGTGATTACTTTATTCTTTTCTATAATCTTGGAGAAGGGTTTGCATGATAGAGGCTTGATCAAGAGATTAACAGGAGTTTGAACCTATCTAGGCTTGTTTGGGCCTCCAAACAGACTTTTGGGCCTAAGTCCAAATTCAACATTTAAAAATATCATTCTAGAAATTTTGGAACTTCAAGAATATAAGACCCCTAATTGTAAATATCGTGTAGAGTAGTGTAGAATTTATTTTGGGCCAAGAAGAATAGGGTTTTGTGCCTTATATTTTGGACCAAGTATTGTAGGGTTTTGGGACTTGAAGTTTATAAGAATAAGTGGTTATCCACCTATGAAATAAAAATCCAAAAAGGAGACACCTAGGAAGATAGAAGGTTCCACATATGTGCATATGAAGCTTACAACTAGGCACCGCATGGAGAGCTTCCTCTCAAAACTTTTGCCACTTGTCCATAGAGAATATTTTGAAACTTTGGATGCAAGCTACCTGTGTCACTTGTCACTCTCTCAATGAGAGGATTTAAGTCAATCATGAGGATCCACTTATAAACATCTTATTAGAGAGGACTTAAGGCAGCTTGCTCCACAAGTTAGGGTTAGAGACTTTCTTAAGTCTATAAATAGGAGCCTCTTATACATGAATTTTTAGTTTATGAATGAGTAAGGTTGTGCTGTCAAAATTCTTGGAGCTTCTACTTGTTCTTGAACTCTCTATAGTAGTCTCCTTCAAGAACACTTCTAGACTTCCTCCTAGTGCGTTGACCTAACCTCACCTAGTTTTCTAACTAAATTCCATCTCACTATCACATCAATATGCACTTCTCCATAGAACTTACACTATATCCATTCCATACAAGTTGACACAATTCAAAACACAAGTGAAGAAGAGCATTGGCATAAGGTTTGGAATGCTAGATTGTAACAGATTGTATATTTTTTAACTACCATCTAACATGAAATATGGAGTTCCTGTTAAACAAGATTTATGAATGTATATTTCCACAATGAATTCGTTAAGAAAAAGTTGTGTTTGATCATTTGATTAAACGTTGCTCTTGTGAATTATTGTAAAACTTTTAACACATAATTCAATCCTCATTTTTTAAGTGTTTTACCTATTTTTGTAGTTATTGTCGTACTTTTTTGGTCTCTACCCATTGCACCATGTTTCACCACTTCATTCTCTATGTGTCACCACTTCCTTGTTCTTATTTTGTTTGTTAATAATGGTAGGTTTTTAAAATTTTATTTCTTTTGAAAGTTATTAATATTTGCTACCTCAATGTGTTAACAAACATATACTTAGGTTCTAAATACTTTAAACATGACCTCCACAAAATCTATTATAGGATCTACTAGAAAAATCATTGAATAACAACAATAAATATAGGTTGACGATTTAGACAATAGATAATGTCCATTAGACAAACTTTGCTAAATGCAACAACTAAACATTTTCATTAGATAATTCACCAAATGAGGAAATGAAAATTTTAACAATTCATCTTGAGTTAAGTCTTATTTCATTTTAAGGATAGATGAATATGAAGATTAAGATTATAAACAACTTGGATTATTCCTTGTAAAACAGCCACTATTAGAACAAAGCAGCCACTAAACCGCAATAGCAAATCACAAAACCTATGTAATTTGTAACAACACCACTCTCAACACATGAATTATCAAGAGTATTACAAAACAGTAGTACTTCTAAACATATTCCAAATAAATTAAAACCCAGTGTAGAAGATTTAGCTCTGGTGCAGAACCAAGAATGCACGAATCCACTCAAGGAATAGCTCCAAGATTCAAGTTCTTAAGACTCTTGTAGATATAAAACTGTGTGGAAAATGTTCTCAAGTGAAGGGCGTTTTTTCTCTCTTAGAAAATCACAAGTGATCGCTCAAAAGTTCCATGTAATATTTTTCGTAAGTTTCAAATCGCGTGCACCCTTATATAGAAAACTGATTTATAACATACAACAATTCAATCGATTGTTTTAATCATCCAATCAATTGATTTTCTGTAACACAGAAAAATCTCCAGCAAGTTCAATTTTGAAAAATAGTTTACTTATTTTAATCTCAAAATATTTTTTCAAAATTGTTTAACCAATTTTAATCATTATGAATCTTTTGAGCTCTTCTCAAGTGAATGAATCATGCAATATGGTTTTGAACCAAAATTACACTCACACACACCTAATCTAAGTCCTAGACCAAAACTCCCACCAATCTCCATAAAGGCTTGAAGCAATTCTCTTGCAATTTTTGATCCATGTAGACTTCATCATATTGTTAGCTTCATCAAATCACTTAACAATCTCGGTGCTAATAAAGAGTAGAACATAAAGGCAATGAGTGATGACAATGCAATGGGATCATAAAAATTTTCAAGATTTCACAAGGAATAAAATAATCATCATAGAAAAGTGGAAATAATTTGTTTATTAGATATTAATATGACTTTTGACTACCATTATTTATATAGTTATTATTCTTTCTACGTAGGAAAATGACTCTTTATATAAGCAAATAGTAGTTTGACACTACTGTTCTTAATTGACATCCATTTAACACTTTATTATGTTAATAAACTATTATATATTAATAAAATAATAATATTTTATAGTGTCAAATGGAAGTATACTTAGTGTTAAACTATCACCACACGTTTATATAACCACTTTTTAAAGTTATCAAACGATGATTATTTTAAAAATATCATTGCAAATTCGTTATTTTTTTCTTAAATTGATTCAAATTGTTTTACCCACCTTTTTTTTTTAAATATTTAACCTATAACTACTGTTAAAAAGTGATGAAGGTTAACTTGGAAATGTCATTAAAAGTTATTATTCCAAAATTAATTTAACTTAAAATACTCATAATTACATTTTTATTGAAGATTATTTTAATAATTGTTTTCATTTCTGCACTTTATAATTTTTAAAGTCATTGTAAAGAGTAATATGTTCATAATTTCAAGAATATCACTGCTAATCTTTAGTAAAATGCTTATTAAAGAATCTTCACGAAAAAAAGTCATAAATGCTTATAAATGCTTACTTTTACACGTAGACCTACTATATTAGGAAAATAGAATAAATATTACATATGTTGTTAGTGGTATTCCCTGACCCTACATATGGAGGTACAGTTGGTTCGTATGAGCAAAATAATGGACATTAATTAATAGTCACATTGTTATCCAGAGTGAAAGTGCTCAACATTCATGTTCAATTAACCGTGCAACTTGATAGATGTGAAAATTAAATATAAACTCGTGAGCATTTGTGTAGTTTTATTTTGACTTTGTAGACAAACTATAAAACACACTTTAATAAGTTCAACTTTGGTTTTCATTAATCAAGTTCAAAACGTGAATATGAGACTCAAAAGCAAAACATCCATTTGGTTGGATTTAATTTTTTCTGGATTTGTAAAAGCGGTTGGGAGATCTTTGTAAACTGTTGGGATAAGTTTTCTATATTATCAAACTTCTTTTGCTGCTGCTGAACCACACATCTAAAAAATAATATATATATATATATATATATATATATATATA
>Ga0099824_1007339_pt1 | contig 14657 bp, 9 predicted proteins | sample SiratrowhiteBW_FD_76837 | JGI IMG/M metagenome (GOLD analysis project Ga0099824, IMG submission 76837) | Root nodule microbial communities of legume samples collected from California, USA - Siratro white BW | ecosystem: Host-associated > Plants > Roots > Nodule | place: USA: California...
AGAAGAAGAGGATTAGGGTTCCATTAATGAGCAAGAGCAATACAATGTAAATATATACAACAAAGAGAAATAATAAAAGGACTAAACTACCCTTACATAAATATAAAACATAATATTTAACAATATACACATATATTATTAAATCACCATGTAAAAAAATAATTTAATTTTACTTATGTGGTTTAACTTTTAATATATATATATATATATATATATATATATATATTAATTTATAATTTTTTAAATTTTCTTTTAAAATGAACAAAAATTGCCTAATATAAAGTCTGAGTAGCCAATTTTTTATTGCACATTTGGATTATAGGTGAAGTAAGGTTGAAATTAATTTTCCACTTTATTCTTGGGTGAGATCATCCATCTTGGAGGCTCTAATTAAATTAGAGTAACATGACCACATATCAAATTAATATATTTATTTCAAACTTTACAACAATGGGACCTTGTTAAAAAAAGAGAGTTGTTTAAAATATTTTTTCTATTTAATTTGATATTTCATTTCAATTTAATTCATCTTTTAAATATATAAAAATTCCCATGTAAATAATCAATTTTTTTGTTAAAATATTATACTATATTTAAATGATTGATTAGACTTGACTACTACTCTTCATGTTGATTTACTATGAATGGGTTGGTGCCTAAAGAGATCTAATCGAATACAACTTGCTAGTGGTGGTAGGTGATACATTCAATTGTAAATAAATAATTTTTTTAACCCTTGTTATATTACAAGGCATACAAGAAATTATTGATATTTTTTTCTTAATTTTTGTCTTTCTTTACTCCATTAAATACAATAACTATTTATATTTTGTATTAATGAATAGTGAGATTCTTTAAAAATGGTAGTAATAAAGATTGATTTGATATATTGATAACATTTTTAGAAATTTTAAATAAATTAATTAATTTTATTAGTATGTATAATTATGTTAAGAAGTATATTACGATATAAAGATAAATGAAAGTAAATTAAAGTGAAAGCAACAAAGAACTAAATGTTTTTATACTTATATATATATTTAACATATTCAATTAACGTTGATTGCTTAACACTGTCAACTTCCTTTAAATTATTCCAAATCTTACTCATATTATAATAATAATAATTATTATTATAATAATTAATAATAATAATCTCATTAATAATATTTAGCTAAACAAAATTGACCAGCTTTCTCTCTCTCGAATATTATATTTCATTTCGTGTTCCTTGTTTCATTCTCTTTCTCTTTCTCCATAGTGTTCCCCATTATTCTCTCTCGGAGCTTCACTCTCTTCACCTCTGCAAAAGGGAGAAAAAAATGGGGTTTTCCTCCTTTCTGGGTCGCGTTCTCTTTGCCTCCCTCTTCATCCTCTCCGCGTGGCAGTTGTAAGTCACCCTTTTGACAGATCTGTCGGATTTGTTTAAAGGAATTCACTTTCCACTTTGTTTTCGGTTTTTGGATGTTGTTTTTTGTTCTTTCCACTCTGTTTTCGATTTTTTGATGTGGGTTTCTGCTTTCTCGCCTTGGTTTCAAGGACTGAATGTAAAGGGTGTGGCTTTTTAGGATTTGGAGACGCATTTTGAGTCCTTTTTTTGGAAGCCACATTTGGGAGACACATTGATTAGTGATTGGATTTTGCTTTCAATTTTAATGTGCATTAATAAACGGAATTGGTGATTTGCTACAATGTAGACGGCATTGTTGTTGATTGTTGATTGTTAATTTTCTTTTGAGCAAGGGTTTATAAGAGCGCAATTTTGGCACTATTTTGACTGCAATTGTGACTGCATCAGCAGTATTTGTCACCAATATCAAAGATCATGTTAAGACCTTGCTTTTGAGTATGGTATCATGTTGAAAATTTATAGTGGTTTTTGAATATCAGCGAGAATAATGTCCCGTAAATTCTTGTTGTTTAGTTTTTGAGTTGCTTCGCTTCGATTCATTGAGGATTTTAATGTTTGCATTAAGTCAGACTTTGATGATATCATGTATGGTATAAAGCCTAAGCTTATAGATCTAATTGTGAAGCCAGTTTTATGTGTCAAGAAACTTCAGGTTTACGTATAAATGAATACAGTTATGAAATACAAAATAAGTCTCATTCTTTCCTTTACTGGCCAAAACCCCATTAATGAAATAAATCTTATTGTTTCACATCCTGCACATCCTGCACCAATGACCAATATTGACTTGTTAATTGAAATCTAATTTGATTTGATTTTTCAACTTCCCTGTGTTGTATACCTTGTTTGAAAAAAAAATGGTAAAGAGGGTACCTTGAGATATTTTGATTTGCTGATGTACTGCTTTGTGTGACAGAATTTCTTATATTGCAAGTTTTAGTTGTTTTGTGTTGACATGACGTTTATATTGCAAGGTTTAATGAATTTGATGCCCATGGTGGACCCATTTCGAAGGAGTTGATTCCCAAGCTCACGGTTGTGAAGAAAAATTTGTCCTCCAAATTGGGGGTAGCACTACCAGATATTGATGTAAGGCCATATTTTTATCTTTCATCCTTTTCTGAATAGATTTCATTATTTGGTACCCTTTCTGACTGAAATACTAAATACAGGCCCGGCAATTCATTGCTACTATCATATTTCTCAAAGGGGTTGGTGGGGTTTTGTTTGTGTTTGGCAGCACATTTGGATCTTTTCTACTGGTAAGGACCTGGTTGTAGAGTGAAGAAGTTGCTATTCTAATCTTAAAGAGTACTTTTAAAGCTCTTGTCATTGCTGTGCTTCTAATGGATCATAAATCCAGATTTTTTTTCTCTTTTGTAGCTTCTGCCTCTAAGGCTTTTTTTTGTTGTTATTTTTGTTATAGCTTTTACATTTGGCGATTACTACTCCACTTCTATACGATTTCTACAACTATAGACCTGGCAAGCCCAAGTATAATCAGCTGCTGAATGAATTCATACTGGTTTGTCTATAACTTCTTTGACTTGATGTCCTTCTAATTGATGGTTTCATTTGTGTGAGAACTTGATATATACTGTTGTGGTTACTTTTGATGCAGAACACGGCACTTTTTGGGGCATTGCTATTCTTTATTGGAATGAAGAACTCAATTCCCAGGAGTCAACTCAGGAAGAAGAACCCTAAAGCCAAGACAGTTTAGAAAAATATAGCAAAAGAAGTATTAGTTTGCCAGAATGCTTAGTTTCGGCATTCAGTATCTGATCTTCAGCTGAGTTTGGAATATTTACTTAGACTTTAGATTATTTTGTTTATTTGTCAGATGGACCGTATTTTGATTATTGGCATGCTTCCCCTTTTACTTGCAATTCTATTCTACTTGGCACTAAGAAATTAAAGCTAAGATATGGTCAAATTTGATGATCAATACTTCATGATTATATGGGTTTTCTTGTTGGAAGCAGAGTGAAAATTCTTACCAATACCACTTCATTTTGTTTGGTTCTGGTGCAGTTCAGTATAAATCAAACACGACGCCCAACATAAAATTGAACAAATAAGTTGATGTGAAATTCATTCTGAGAATTCAATAGCAAATTTGATGTGAAATTTATTCTGAGAATTCAATAGGAAAGGTTTGTTTTAACTGAATCTAGATGTTTATACAAGAGAAACAAACTGAATCCCCAATGAATCACGTAAGGTGTCATTTTGATGGAGACAAGTGGTGGTATTAACATAGATGCCATCTACCCATAAATTTCATTCAGTCCCATTTATGGGCTATTGGGCTATTGAACTCACCTACCTATCAAGATTGTTCCTCTTTCCTTTTTGTTTATGATTACTGAAAACAGATGCACATTCTATGTAATTCTGTAAAAATAATATTAAAAGATGATTTAGTATTATTTTCAAGAAAAAAATAGAAAAATTATTCAATTACTTATTTTATTAAATTAATAAACCATTTTTTTATTTATTGAGAAAATAAAATAGTTCAAACATCAAATAAAGTTAATAAATAGTGTATCTCTTTATATAATGCTACAAGAGGAAAAACAAAGGTGATAATAAATAACAAGGTATTGTATTAACAAAAAAAATTCCTCCACAAAGTGAACACAAACATTAAGGATGATACAATGGATTTATTCTATAGAATCTCAACTTTCAGAGAAATTATTATAAGGAATAGATTTATTTTAGTACTGAAAAATCTCTACTACTACCATTATGTAACACTTAGTCCAATTGACATAAATTAGCAATTGGTACTGACAATGTATTTAGGCATAATATTTTATTGTTCACAGGGACTGCATATGACAAGTAGAGATGCCAAAACTTGAATTAGGTACAATTATTGGTGACAAGATTCCCCTACCCTCATGTGAGTAAAGATGCAGCAGGCCTTAATCAAAATGGCAAAAGAGAAGTGGTCCTTTGTGGGAGTGCTTATGCAGAAACTTTCTTTATTTCTCCAGGTGCTGGCACAGTTTTCTTCTTCCAATTCCATTGACTGTGATGTTATATCTAATGTTATATTTCTGCAATGGAGTACAACTACAATTTCCACATATTCACCAATTGAGATACACATCAAAATGTTCATTTACCCTTTCTTTTGCAATTGTTTATACAATTCATGTACATTTTTTTTCAAATCTTGGAAACAATGGATTTCGGTGCTAAACCCAAAACATCACACACTTCAGGGAACAAACTCTTTCTGATTTCCACGTAAGCCTCTGCAACCCACTTCCTTCTTGCCAACTCCTCCCCCAGGCGCATGGCAGCCTCGATAGTACCCTCCGCGCTATCGTGCGCCGACCGCACAACCCCCATCTCCACCGCCTCCTCCGCTCTCACCTTCTTCCCAGCGAGCACTATGTCACGCGCCGCCGTCACCTTCTCCCTCATGACGGCTGCGAAGTAGTCAGGTAGCGTGATGCCGAGGTCCACCTCCGGCATGTAGAGCACGCCGCGGTCGCCGCGCATGAGGACATGGTCGTGTGCGAGGGCGAGAACTGCGCCTGCGGCGGCGGCGTGGCCGGAGACTGCGGCGACGGTGGGGATGGGAAGGGAGAACAGTGCAGCGAGGACGGGGCGAAGGGAGTCAGACATAGCGCGGAGACGGATGCGGGCAGTGGAGGGGTCGGCAGCGGAACGCGCCCAGCGGAAGTCGAAACCATTGCAGAAAAACCTGCCTTGCGCGGTGGTGACGAGGGCGGAGCCGGCGGCGGCTTGGGAGTTGACTTGGTTGAGGGCGGCGAGGAGGGAGGAGAGAAGCGTGGGGTTGAGACGGTGTTGATCGTCGATTTCGCTGGTTAGGGTTAGAACGAAGATTGAACCTCTCTTCTCCAACGTGCACATCGTGCTATCTGAATGTGTATGTGTGAGAGAGAGACTTTTAAGAGATAACAAAAATTAAAATTAAATTAACTTCAAATATATTTTTAAATAATTAATTTTGAGTAGTAATTTCTGTGATTTTTTTTACAATTATTTACTGTAATAACAGCAATTATTTACTGTAATAACAGCAATTATTTATTCATAATTAATTTTGAATTAAACTCTTATCGTATTTACGGCAACACTTCATTTCCTGACTTGCTTTTTCTTCATTTAAAAGTATTGATTGCGAAATTTAAGTCTTGCATCAATACTTAAAAGACTATTACTTAAATATAATAATTTATTTAATTTCAAAGTAATTTCTATTTCTATTACAATGAAGTCAATTTTCAATTTTTTATATGATTTAAATATATTTTCAATCTCATCAAATTAACTAGTTTTAATTTCATTTTTTATTTTTCTCTTTATAAATCTTGAAATCATTGTTTTAGTCTTTATAAAATATATGATTTTTCGTTATTATTCCGATAAAATACTTTTCTTTAATTTTCATTTTTTCAAAATTTTAAATAATTACTTCTAGTCTATAAATAGCTAAATATAATTTATTTATGAATGTCAATAGCATTTCCTGGTGTTATATGCCAACATCGTATTGAAACACTTATAATATTTACATGTTTTTCAACATTAGTGAGTCAGTCAGTCTTATATAATATTAACAATAAAAAACTTATTTTTAATTTTGGACAAATAAAAAAAATTACAGGAACAAAATAAAAACTCATTTGTTTTCCAACAATTAAAAAGATGTTTAAAATTATTTTATATTAATAAAATTAATACATAAATGCTCCTTGGAAGCATGAATTAACAGTGGTAAAAACAAAATGAACAGCGCCAAAACGTAAAACAATTTTGGGCGCCACTGAAAAACCCGCGCTTATTTAAACCTGATAAGCAAAACCCACTCTGCCACGCCCACCGCTCTCACTCTCGTCGTTTTCTCTTCACTTTCTCTCGTTCTTTTTCTTTGCAACGTCTTTCTATTCATGGAGGAAGAAGAACCTTCCATAACATCGCCACTTCCAGGAACGTTACACAAGTTCCTCGCCCGCACTGCCAAGCCTATCACAGTCGTCCGCTCCACCACCAGCAACGGCGGCGCGCGCGTTCTCGCCGCGCCTCCAAACCCTAACCAGAACGATCCTCTCCAAGAAGAAGGACAAGACGAAACCGGCTTCGATGTTTCTTATTTCACTGCTCGGAACAAAAAGCAACAACAACAACGACACAGGCTGTCGTTCGAGTCCAAAGGAGAGTCTCTGAAATCGATGGCGCCAATGGAAGAAAAATTAGAAGAGGACGAGGAGGAAGGCGAAGAAGTGGAATCAACTCCACCGGTTCAACCGGCGCGGAGAGTGTCAGAACCGGTTCGACCGGTGCAGAAAAGAACGGTTACTGAGGACGTAGAGGTGTTGGAGGTTTACAAGGCTGTGGAGGAGAGGAATATTCCTAATCTCGAGGACGGGGAGTTTCCGGAGGAGGCTGGATGGTTCTTGCTTGGGAGGAAGTTTGAGGTTGCGGTTTCGACGGCCAGAGGACTGAACAGATTGGTGGACAATGAAATCGTTCATTTTGACTTTCCTCTTCCGACTTACTCGAGGAAGTCTCAGTTGATCGTTCGTGCTTCAACCAAGCGTTCTGGAGAGGTAGTTGTTGTCATTGATTGTTGTTGAGATTGTTTTTGACCAGGTGTTTTTGAGATTTAATTGATTGTGTTACGTGTTTGTAACTATACATATGTGTCTATACGTGTGTGTATGTATCTATACGTGTACATACGTATTCACACGTGACTGTGTGTAAGTGCGCATGCATGTATGTATATGTGCGGGCGTGATTGTATACATATGTGTGTATATGTAAGTTTATAAGTGAATATGTAAGAGATAGGCTTAATGGTGCTTTGTGTGGCTTCAGGTTGGGAGGATGCCAATGGAATGGGCAAAGATTGTAATTCCACTTGTGCGCTCTGGAAAAGTCAAGGTTCGAGGCCGATGCATTTCTGCCCCAGTTAAACTCGAGATGATGCAAGAGATTATGCTTTTAGTAAGGTATAGTCTTTATAGCTGTCCGTTGACACAGATAATGTCGATGGAATTTTTTGTGTTTTAATTTGGATTTGTGAGTTAAGTTGTATTGTGTCTGCTGGTAGGTGAATTATTGAGTTTTTCTTGCAGCTTTTATATTCACAACTCTGTATTTGCCGACCGAGTTGACACCTCTTGGAGGCTAGAGGCTTGTGGCAAAATTGATGATACTATTTACCCACTTCTTGCCCTACTAAAAATGCTGGAGATCGAGCCATGTCAAAAGGTAATCGGCTCCCCTCTTCTCTCTAATTTTTGTTATTTTTTTTAATTGTGCGTCTGTAATCGGTGGTGCTACATTTAACTAGGCTGAATTCACGCCAGAAGATATAGATTCTCGAAAGCGGTTGCTCTATCCGACTGTACGTGCTACCATTTTCCTTCCTTCCTCTGATAATGTATTACAGCTTGCATGATGTTGTCTAGGATAGTGTATTCAACGTTGTGAATGTTACCTGATCCTGTAAGGAATCTTTTCATGCAAAGACGCCTAATTATGCTGTTGATGCTAACAGGCTGAGTCAGATGAAGCTGCGGCATTGCCTTTGATCAAGCGAAGAAAGGGTGGTGAGCCTATTCCAGAGCAAAATAACGATGAACAAGCTCTTTCAGAGTCAGCTTTGAACAAAATTGTTGGAGCTGCAGAAATGTATGACTTAAAGGTAAGGAGCTTTGAAGTGTTTTAACTTCAAATGTCTATATTTAAACTTATCTCTACCGTTACTTGTAATAAATTATTTTGCCTCTTGTATGTCTTTAGGAGAAGGAAGCCCCAAAGGCACTTATGTGTAATTTAAAGCCTTACCAGAAGCAAGCCCTGCATTGGATGGGTGAAATCGAGAAGGGAATGGATGTTGAGAGTGCAGAAAGAAATCTGCATCCCTGCTGGTCAGCCTACACTATATGCAAGGGGTAAAGTACTAATAGAAAATTATTCAACGAGCATAATTGGGGTTTTCTCCTCAATATTGTTAAGCAACTTAACTTTACTTGCTTTTTAGCAGAAGGACTATTTATGTCAATATATTTACCGGAGAAGCTTCAAAGAAATTTCCGAAATCAACTGAGATGGCAAGAGGAGGAGTGAGTTTGTTTGAGACCATAAATTTTCTGAAGATTAAATCATTTTACCTGCTTACAAAATTGGTTTTATTTCATCTTTGGCTTTAGATTCTAGCGGATGCAATGGGACTTGGAAAGACCGTTATGACAATTGCTCTGATACTCAGTAATCCAGGTAGAGGCAACTCAGAAAACAAGGATGTGGTGAATGGATACGATAATCTTATCGCAAATCAAAGAAAGAACGCTAACGCTATGAATAAAGTCGAGGGTGGCACTCTTATTGTTTGTCCCATGACTTTGTTAGGCCAATGGAAGGCGAGTGTCCTCTGTATTGTACCAAATTGAGAAGAAAATATGCCTTTTCTTTTGATAATTTAAATGACATACTATAGTTGACAAGTATTTAAAATCCGCAGGATGAGCTTGAAACCCATTCAAAGCCCGGTAGTATATCCATATTTGTTCATTATGGCGGCGGAAGAACCGATGATCCCTTGTTCATCTCAGGTCATGATGTTGTCTTAACAACTTATGGTGTCCTATCAGCTGATTACAAAAATGTAAGGAAATATTCCTTTATATTGTCTACCATTATGTAGTAAGTAAACCTTCTTCATACAGGGTTCTTTGGCTTTTGAAACCAGAATGGAGACAATAGCATCTACCAGAAGGTCCAGTGGTACAGGGTGGTGCTGGACGAAGCTCATAATATAAAAGCCCATAGAAGTCAAGTTTCCCAGGCTGTTTTTACTCTCTCATCACACAGCCGCTGGTGTCTAACTGGAACGCCGCTTCAGGTTTGTCTTTTTAATTTTCAGGCGAACTTTTTTTGTAATCACATTATAATTGAAAGGTTAAGAACACTATTCCACATACAATGTAATTTCCATCTTTCCCAGATGAAAATGTTTACTTCACCTGTAACTTGGTACTTTATTATTAGATTACGGGCCTTGTTTATTCAGAAGAACTCACCTTTCTGCATCTTTTGTGAAATGTGATATCCATTGCAGAATAGCTTGGAAGACCTATACAGTCTCTTGTGTTTCTTGCGTGTTGAACCTTGGTGCAACTGGGCATGGTACGACAAAGAATGTGATGCCAACTTATATGTTTTAGAGAAAAAATTCTTTTATTCAGATAATCAATATTTATTTTGTTGTTGGAAACATGTGTACAGGTGGCAGAAGTTGATTCAAAGGCCTTATGAGAATGGTGATCCAAGATCCCTGAAGTTGGTCAAAGCCATTTTGAGGACGGTAATGCTAAGAAGAACGAAGGAATCGAAAGATAAAGAGGGAAGGTAGTGATTCTCACTTCTCTTGAATTGTGCATTTGTTGTACCTCAAATGTATATATTTTTTTAATAATGTCACACATGTTTTCTCAGGCCTATACTTTTCCTGCCTCCAATTGATATTGAATTGATTGAATGTAAACAATCAGTATCTGAACGTGACTTCTACGAAACCCTTTTCGAGCGATCTAAAGTAAGTTTTGTGCCACAGCTTCTGATTTGTGCTTAGTTCAGAATATCAGTTTGTTTCACTTTTATCACTTTTGATGAAGGCAGTAAATTTGTTCATAGTAACTGTTCTCAAACATCGTTTTATTTAAAAACTAATTAATATCAAGCACTTTGGATTCCTGTTGGTTATAATTTGCTTGGCGTGTTTATTGTCTCGTGACTTTTATCATCCAAATGTAAACAGATTCAATTTGATCAGTACGTTGCACAAGGAAAGGTTCTACACCATTATGCCAATATCCTTGACCTTCTAATGCAGTTGAGACGCTGTTGTAACCATCCGTTTTTGGTTATGTGGTAGGCTTGGCAAAACACATTCAAATGCTCTTACATGTTTACCTTTCCCAATTCTTCTGCTTCTGATACTATTTTCCCTCGTATATGAAGCGGAAGCGATTCCCAGAAGTATGCAGACTTAGGCAGACTCGCAAGAAGATTTCTTCAGTCTAATACTGAATCACCCAACGAAAGCAATCAAGATGATCCACAGCAGCAAGCAGAGTTGAACAAACTAGCAACTATATTACTTCTAGAATCCGCTTCTTCGCACTCTGTTCAATCTCGTGCATACATTGAAGAGGTTTTGGAGAATATTCAAAACGGCGACACTGGAGAATGCTCTGTATGTTTGGAATCTCCAGAAGATCCTGTGTTTACACCGTGTGCTCATAAATTTTGTAGGGAATGTCTGTTCAGTTGCTGGGGCACCTCATCGGGTGGCAAATGTCCAATCTGTCGTAAATTGCTCAAGAAAGATGATCTGATCGCTTGTCCAGCTCAAAGCCCATTCAAGGTGGATATTAAGAACAATATGACCGAGTCTTCGAAGGTTTCAAAGCTATTCGAATTCCTGGAACGTATTCTGAACTCACCCTCGGGTGAAAAGAGTATTGTTTTCAGTCAGTGGACTTCATTTTTTGATCTCTTGGAGAATCCATTGAGGCGGAGAGGCATTAGTTTTTTGAGATATGATGGAAAATTGACGCAGAAACAGAGGGAGAAAGTTCTGGATGAATTCAATAAAACAAGGGAGAAAAGGGTAATTGAAATCAACTATTTATTTCCATTTCAATTCAAAATATCGCCACTGAATCACTTCATGTTACAGGTTTTGCTGATGTCGCTAAAGGCTGGTGGTGTTGGCTTGAACTTAACTGCAGCCTCGAATGTTTTCATTATGGTATGCTATGCCTATCTCCCTTCTTTCCATTGTCTACACTGTAAAACAACTTCAATCTTCTGTGTTAACATTGTGTTGTAAATGTAGGATCCATGGTGGAATCCTGCTGTTGAGGAGCAAGCAATAATGAGAATTCATCGCATAGGACAAAACCGTAGAGTTAAAGTAATAAGATTTATTGTGAAGGTTAGCCAATCCATTTTCCCAATTTGCTTACAACCTAAGCACATGCAATCAGGCGTACCCATCTTAAACGGAGATACCCCTATTGCCGACTTCCTTATTGGTCAAATGTTTCGGATTAGACTTTTTTTTTTTTTTTTTCTTTTTGCCAAACGGCGCCACTTGATTTGTTGTCAATTGATAAGCCCACACTTCCCTTTTTCCCTGTTTTTTCTACCAAATGTTATGGGTTACCCCTTTGATTATTTTATTTTTAATGGCTTTGCCTTCATATAGTTCAACTTTGCTCACTATTTTATTGCTTTGATACCTTTTTCTTCTTGGTATTTTCTCACGTTTTTCACAAGCAGTCTCCCATCTTTAATCCTTTTGTTGGGTCACTTGGACTAACTTTTCTTGGTTTAGTTTAATTGGCACTTTGTTTTGACTTTATTTTGCCACATTTTTATCAACTATGGGAAGAGTTAATGGGTAATGTGAACTACAGGACACAGTGGAAGATCGATTGCAACAAGTGCAGGCCAGGAAACAAAGGATGATATCTGGTACCCTCACCGATGATGAGGTTCGGTATACTAGGATCCAAGACCTCAAAATGCTATTCACGTGACATAATTTATTCAGCCTTGTCATGTCTTGTCTAGTCTTTTTTATCTTCAAACCCATTTTTGTATAGCTTTTTGGATCCTTCTTTTTCTTGTGTACATACATCATTTAATGTTATTGACTACTTTTGAACACAAAAGGAAGCCCACTGTTTTGTAAATCTTTAGGGCTTTAGTGCTTATGGTAAAAGTGGTTACTTCCTTTTTTGTAATTCTTGTCAGTTCAGAGAATCGGAAACCAGGCATAGAATTTTCCTATAATTTATCATGTGACCTTGTTTTCTATAGCTTCTGAATACAAACCAAAAGAAACAACGTAGTTCCTAGAGAAGCCGAAACGGAAAAGCTTTTGTTAAACATATGTTGAAATGTGTTTATAATAAATGACCACCAAAGCATGTTAGGCCACCAAAACATATGTTGACTTTATTAACCAATCCATTCTTCAGTCAAGCCTTAGTTATCGCAATTTCATATTTTTTAAAATTTTTCTGACTATGTTCTTATAGGTGCTTTGTGTTCTGAGCCCAAATATAAACATTAATTTACTCTTTTACTGCAAAGAGTTAGTATTTATTCTTTTTTTGGTTTATTATAATCACATTATCATGTATTATTCATTATGTTTTTTTTGACAGCATATTATTATTTAGCATTACTATTGTGGTCTCCACAAATATTTTTTTGTTGTCAATCGTAATCATCCACTTCTAACCGGAAACTGTTAGTTGAAATTATTTTTTAAAATCATTTGTCCGCTTGATTACGACTTATGAAATTAAATGGGAGTGGAAGTATGGTTAGACTTGTGTAATTGAGTGAAAAAATACCGGTTTAATCATTTTTGTCTTCAAAATAATGACAAGATTTATGTAATTGTCTTACAAATATTTTTACCTTAATCTATAAATATTTCTTCATATTATTCGAATTTTCTACCAGCACATTTTTGAAGTTGTCGCATTTTATATCCGTATTCGAATTTAATATCGGTATTGCACCCAACATGCAAATAAAATAATCTTTTATTATTTTTAATGAATCTTCATACATCTAGCATAAACACTTGGGGTGCTTCTAGTGACAAAAAAATGTTAGCAGTAAATTTTTAACACATCTTTTTATTAGAAAAAATTATAAAACTTTAAAAGAGATTTATTAAATAAAATAATGGACCATTTAAATTCTGCAATTTTTAATAAAATTTAAATAATATAAAGATTTGAAAAACTTTTGGAAACGTACTGTGTAACATTTCTCATGAAATAAACGGACAAAACATTTGGTGACTGATGACAAGAAAAACAACATGGTGCAACATAAGGGCTTCTCAGTAACATTTTTTTTACACAACTTCACTTTTGCTTTTTCCTTTTGTTTAATACGTGTATGTAAAACAATAGAGAAAAAGAAAACTTTCAGATTGTATACATATAATTTTATTGACACTTGTTTGGATAATGTTTCTATAGATGAGCATAAACCTCAATAATTTTTCCCTCTAACTTTAAGCACATTTTTTCAGATTTAATTTTATATTATGTTACCTAATATCAGATCATCTCTCAGATTCGCCATATATTGAGCAAATAAAAAAAAATAGACATGAAAATTTAACCATCAATCAAATTCAAGCAGCTTTAAATTTGACAAAATTGGATTGAATTCAATACTATATTTAAATTAATGTTATATTTTCATAAGTTATTAATAGAAAGATTTATACCATAGTGTTTCAAGCCATTATCTGACACTATATTATTCTAGTTTAATTATTTTTAAATAGGAGTTAAAAGTATGTTTTATGTTAAATATTCTGTAATAGTCTACAAGACTACAACCTATCTCAGATAAAAAAAAAAATTAAATACTTTTTTTAATAAAAGAATAACAATCAGATCATACACTATAATTTAATAATATATTGAAAAATTATAAAAAAATCTGACGATACATTGTATTTAAATTTTCATTTTTTTTTATTTTTTCATTTGTAGACAGAAATTAAAGTTGAATGTGACCCTTTACCTACTTGACCAGTCAAAAACACTCCTAATTCAGGTTGTATTGCAAATCTAGAACTTGCCAGTGGGACCTAAATGTGACCAATTTTAAGAGGCAAAATTAACTATAAAGAGTGTCAAATTCATAAATTCACATCTTAAATAGGAAAATTATATACATATATACTTATATAGCAATTAAAATTATTATTATTAAGATTTTGATATATTTTACAAAATCTAATACAGTTTCCGTACAAATTTGTAAAATAAAATTGAGAATGAGTTAAAAATATAATTTTTCTTTTAATGTTTTGAAATATTGTAAAATAGTATAACGAAAATGTGCGAATAACATTAACAAAAATATGTTTAAAGGAAAATCTGATAAAAATTAAATATATGCGTAAAAATCCCTTAAAATGTACAGTTTTATTTCACAACTATTTAAAACATATATTTTAAAAAATTTATTATGTATTTTTAGTTTCCTAAAATTTGGATTACAATTTGAAAAAATCATTTATTTCTCATTCTATAATATATATATATATATATATATATATATATATATATATATATATATATATATATATAATTTAAAAATAAAATATATTAAAAATTAAAAATAAAATATATATTTA
>Ga0099824_1007342_pt1 | contig 14650 bp, 12 predicted proteins | sample SiratrowhiteBW_FD_76837 | JGI IMG/M metagenome (GOLD analysis project Ga0099824, IMG submission 76837) | Root nodule microbial communities of legume samples collected from California, USA - Siratro white BW | ecosystem: Host-associated > Plants > Roots > Nodule | place: USA: California...
AAAAAATAAAAATAAATATATATATATATATATATATATATATATATATATATATATATATATATATATATATATATATATATATATATCTATATATATGAAAGGTATGTAAATAAAATTTGGTACGTTAACATTTTGAAAGGACCATAAAATTGGAGAATAAATAAAATAAATTATTCTACTTGTATTTTGAATTAGTTAATTATAACATAAAAATAAACGATAAATTATTTAATTTTTTATACTATTATAATAGGGACTAGCTGAATTTCATGGTTCAAAGTTTGTTGTGCCACCTTCTTGCATCACACTGTACCTGCCACATAGAAGATTTGAAAGAAAAGTAAATAAAATTTTGTAGGATACAATTTTGAAAGAATAATAATATTTTTGTACGCATTTTTATAATAAATTTAAATTCAAGTGTCCTAAATTCGCAGTGCATTACTCTATAAATTGTTCAATGCTTTCGTTCTGAATTTCTCAAAATTCACTTTCTCTCTTCACTATTTATTTTCTTAACCCTCGTTTTCTTTGTTTTTCTACCATCTTTGTTAGAAAATGGATAGATTGAACACCTTTTTTTTTTTCTTGTCTTTCTTTGTGTTTTTCATTCAATTTTCGTTTCTTTGTTTAGTTGAAAGTTACTTATGTAGTCCTTTGTTAATGCCTTATCAACTAAAAGCAGTTCAAGCGGTACATTTTTTTTTCTTTTTTTTTCTTTTTTATTAGAAAAAGAAAACGTAATTTTCATAAATACAGTTATACCTTATTATATAAAAAGGTCTGTCTGCTAAGAGAAACTCTTTCTTATTTTTTGTGTAAAAACTGCAATAAAGTGTTCTTTTTAAATAAGATTGTGTATACCAAAAGTTATAGTTTGAAAAACTAAAAAAATAGGTATTAAAACAGAACTAAGTTATGGTTTGAAAATGTATTGTTCCCTTCCAGGAAGTTGTGTTAGCGTAACAGTTACACCGTCTCTTGTTGTGATGAAGACAATTGTAAGTTTTTCTTTAGTTTTGTAATAATTTGAATGTATGAATTATCAATATTCAAATAATGGTTATATTAATATGCATAAGTTTTTATTTGGAATATATTAGTAATATGTTCCATAAGGATAATGATAGAAACCAAGGTATCAAACAAGGGAAGTAGCTAAAATCTTAAACCAATTTGTATCACTGTATGATGGAATTGGAGAATCCAATGGAGAAATAACAGATAATCATGGATGGAGATATGGAATAGTCATCAAGCAAGTAAAATCACTTATATCTTTTAAACATTTTTTCTCAAAAATATGTATAACTAATGCAAGATGATTACCATTGCATTGAACTCTCAAATTTAATTTGCTTTTGTTTAAGCATAATACTCTTCCTTCTTTGTGTTAAGGCTTAGATGAAAGAGGGTAGATCTGAAGTGAGATTTGAAGCATGAAACAAATATAGTTAAAAATTATCAATCCTTTATTTTCTTAACACTGCATAATACTATTAAAAGTAATTAGTTTTTCTTGTGGTCATAGTTTTGATATCTTGAATTTAGATATATTGCTAAACTTGAATGTTCTGATGCAGTATTAATTTTGAAAAGAAAAATAATGGATGTGTCTGGATATATTTTATCTAGAAGTCGTGCTATGTCCAAATACTCTTTTTCTTTATTTTTTTTAGTTCGCGATAATCTTATTTGTTTCTTCTTCCATTTTCAGTTTCTTGGCTTCGGTGAAAGATATCAATAAAGTCCTCTCTTGATCATCACGCAAAACGTTGTTTATAGTTTTTTTCTCCTTTTTCATTCTCTGTTTTTTATTTGGATACTTAAAGTCATTTTTGTTTGTTTCTAAATTTTGTCTGTATTTTGGTAGATTGTTTCAATTTTTTTACTTTCCGATTTGAATAAAATATTTCTTTTTAATCTTTTTGTGTGTGGTGTGGTGTGTAAGCATGTGTGAAGAGAATCTTAATTGTTGAGTCTAAAATTTTTTGTACGACGAAGCTTTGATAGTGTTCTCTTCAAGTACGTTTTTGTATTTTTTTTTACGTGTTTTCTTAAACTTCTCTTACAGTGTGCGTTTTGTTGTGTTAGTCAGAAATAGAATGTTAGTTGTGTAATATGGTTAATAAAATTTGATAAAAGTGTGTATTGGTTATGTGCATTATCAAGGTGGTATTTTCTTTTTCATGTTTCAATTTTAATAATTATATTTCATGAAGCTTCAGAGGATTGATTGACGTAATAAATCAAATCTATTGTTCCATGAAACTTCAAAAGAGGAAGATGATAAACATAATAAATATATTGTTCAATGTATTTTTGTTTATTTTTGAAATTTTATCCAATTTTTGGTTGATTATTTCAATTTTCTTACTGAACATTTTCTTTTAGGATTAAATTTTGATAGTGTTCTCTTAAAATGCGTTTTTTCAATCAGAATTAAAAAGTTTAATATGCTTAATAAAACCCAATAAAGATATATATTTGAAATTTATTTATTTTGTATGTAAATAAAATTTTGTACGTTTAAATTTAGCAAAAGATGATAAAATTGGAGAATAAATAAAATAAAGTATTTACATGTATTTTGAATTAATTAATTATAATAAAAAATAAAAGATAAATTATTTAATTTTAATACTATTATAATAAATTTAAATAAATGATAAATATAGGAAACATAAAATCTAAATTGTATGATCTTAATTGAAAAAATAATATTTTTTTAAATATTTAATAAAAATTTAATTAAAAACAATAAAATTCATGATAATTTAAAATTTAATTAAGTCAAGTTAAAATTACTAAATAATTAGATTGAGAAAAAAATATGTATTAAAAAAAATCACAGGCTTTTTATAATTGTCATCAATTAAGGGTATATATCCACTAATCACCCATCCACTTAAATTAATTGGTTTTAATCTTGCATCACACTGCACCTGTTACATAGAAAATCTGAAAGAAAAGTAAATAAAATTTTGTACCTTAAAATTTTGAAAGAATAATAAATTTTTGTAGGTATTATTATAATGAATTTAAATTCAAGTGTCCTAAATTCTCAGTGCATTACTCTATTCAATGCTTTCTTTTTGAATTTCTCAAAGTTTACTATCTCTCTTCACTATTTTTTTTCCGTAACCCTCGTTTCCTTGTTTTTCTACCATTTGTTAGAAAATGGATAGATTGAAGACTCTTTTTTCTTACTTTTCTTTGTGCTTTTTATTCAATTTTCAGTTTCTTTATTTAGTTGAAAGATACTAATAGAGTCTTCTGTTAACGCCTTATCAGCTAAAAGCTGTTGTTCGATACATTTCTCTTTTTTGTTTTTTTTTTCTATATATAAAATTTTCATAAATTTTGTTATACCTTATTATATATAAAAAAAGAAAAAATTTTATATGGAAAAACAGAAGATCTGCATGCGAAGAGAAACTTTTTCTTATTTTTTGTGTAAAAACTATAAGAAATTATCTCTTTTTAAATAAATTTGTTTATAACAAGAGTTATCGTTTGAAAAACTAAAAAATAAAGTCATTAAACACTTAAAAAACAAGTATTAAAGCAGAATTATTGCAAAACTGAAAAATAAATCTTTTCGACATAATTTGTGATAATTTTATTTTTTGTTTTTATTTAACTGTCAGTTTCTTCATTTTGTTGAAAGATATCAATAAAGTCTTCTGTTCACGAGTTATTAGCTAAACACTATTATTTAACAGGTACATTCCTAGTTTTCTTATTTTATTTTTCTTTTTTTTATTTGACATAACAAGATGGTGATTACCACGTACACTATTTGCATTTTCAATATTGTTTTGATTTGTTTCTAAATTTTATTTATTTTTTTAAGTATTTCAATTGTTTTAGTTTAAGGTTTAATTGAAAATATTTAACTAAAAATATTTTTTTAGTTTAGAATGTGTCTGCAATGTAAATGTATCACTTAACCTCTTTAATCTCAATAATGTTATCATGTATTTTAACTACACTCTTTTTGTTTCCTTGTTTTTTTTTTTCATAAATTTAATTTTGATGCTTTGAATTACTGATTGATTAGAAAATAGAAGAAAAACAATCATACATGACTTTTTAATATTGGGTTATTTCAATTTTTTAAATTTAAGATTTAATGAGAATATCTTTTTTAATTTTTTTTTTTTGCAGTGTGGTGTACAAGCATGTGCCCTGAGAAACTTAAATGTGGTATCATGTTAAATCTTATTTTGTTATGTGTTTAGTCATATGTAACACTACCTATTCAAACTTAATACAATTAAAATTTTACATTAAAATTTAAATCCAATTAAAGATTAAGGATGACTTGTTTTATATTGAAAAATATTATAAAATTTACTCTGAAAATTATATTATAAAAGTTATATTCTAGAGATTCATATTTAAAAATTTCAGAAAATTTTGGTTTGCAATAATCTTATTTGTTTTTACTTAATTTTCAGCTTATTCTTTTTGGTTGAAAGATAACAATGAAGTCCTATGTTGATTACCAACCGAAACACTGTACATTCCTCTTCTTCTTGCTTTTTTTCTTTTTATTTTTTATTTGACATAATAAGATGTTGATTGATTAACACCACTATTTGCATTTTCAATGTCATTTTGGTTTGTTTCTAAATTTTGTCAAGTTTTTGGTGGATTATTTCAATTTTTTTACTTTCGGATTTAATGAGAATATTTATTTTTGTGTGTAGTGTAGTGTTTAAACATGTACAGTGAGAATCTTAAATGTTGAGTCTGAACATTTTATGTACGAAGAAGCTTTGTACGTGTTCTCTCAAAATGTCTTTTATTTTCGTAAAACTTAATATAGGTATGTATTGATTATGTATTTTTTTTTTTTACCCTAATCATGGTGATGCTTTAATTTTAATTAGAGAACAGAAAAAAAAAATAACATGTAAGGTACTATTTTCCAAGTTTTTCCTTTAATTATATTTTAGGATTTTGTTTTGTTTTGATTAGTTGTTGGTTGGAGTCGAAACTGTGTTGGGGTGTGAATACAGTGTCTTACTCGAGTCTTGTTGAAGTATATAAGCACTCATAATGCTTGGTTACGCTTTTGTACTTTTGTTATGCTTTTCAATTTAGACTTAATTAAAATTAAAAAGTATTTTTAATTAATTTATTATTATTGTTCAATTAAGTTTCTATAGTTAATTTTTCTATTAATTATATGATATCATTGTTATTTTTTTCATAGATGAGATTGTATATTTAAAATAAAATAGAATTATAGACCTACAAAATGTGTGTTGTGGGAAACACTTTCAAAGTAATGCTCTATAAAATTCTTCAACGTTTTCGTTCTGAATTTTTCAGAAAGCTCTATCATCTTTATTAAAAATTTGGATAAATTGAACACTTTTTTTTTTTTTCTATATTTCTTTTTCAATTTGTGATAATGTTATTTTCTTTTCTTCAATTTTCAGTTTTTTTCATTTAGTTGAAAGATACCGATAGAGTCTGTGGTCCAACATGTACATTCCTTGTTTCTTTTTTTCTCTGTTATTTATTTGACATTTTCTTTTTTACTTTAGGATTTAATGAGAATATTTTTTAATCTTTATATGTGCTGTGATAGGTAAAGCATGTGCAGTGAGAAACTTAATGGTAGTGTCTTGTTAAATAGCACCTTGTCACGTGTATTGTGAGTTCCAACACCATCCACTCATAATTAATATTAAATTTTATTTTTTCAGTCAAATGCAATATTACTTACTTAGATTTAATGTAACTAAATATTATTTTGTTATGTATCTTGTAAGATATAACACCACTTACTCAAACTTAATATAATTAAAATTCTACATTAAATTTTAAATCTAATTAAAGATTAAGAGTGTCTTGTTAAAAAAAATTTCATTTTACAAAATATTATATACTTCCAAAACACTTATTTTAAAATATATTTCATATATTTTATAAATTTTATTTTAAAAATTATATTCTAAAAGTTATATTTTGAAAATTCTTAAATTTATAGAGTGAGCACTGTGTGTATATTGTCTGAAAATTTCCCTTTCAAAATTTAAGATAATGTTAATTAATTTATAGTTAACTGAATTTTAAATTCTTCATATATTTAAGTATTTTTAATTAAATTATTATTGTTTTTCAATTAAGTTTCTATAGTTAATTTTTTATTAATTATATGATATCATTGTTAATGTTATTCGATAGATGAGATTATGTGTCTAATATAAAGCAAAATTACAAATTAAATGATAAATATAAGTAACATAAAATTAAATAATAAGGTATTAATGAAAGAATAATTTTTTAAAAAAAATATTTAACCGTATTAAAATATTTAATTAAAAATAATTAAATTTATGATAAATTTGAAACTTAATAAAGTCAACTTAAAATCACTAATTAATTAGATTGAGAAAAAATTTTGTATTAAAAAAGTTACAGACTTTTAATAATTGTCCCCAATTAAATGCATCTATTAACTGATCACACATGCAATGTGTCTCTAATTAAGTACATCTATTAACTGTTAACTGATCACACATAATTGGAAAAGCAAAAGTAAGTTTGACCGAATCTCTCAGAAGTTCATTTTCTCATTTCGCCGCTTCTCTTTTTCTAAGTATTCTCTTTTTCTATTGTTGATAAATAGATAGATTGAATATTTTTCTTTCTTTTTATTTTTTTCTTAGTTTGTGATAATCTTATTTGTTTCTTCTTCCATTTTCAGTTTCTTGGCTTCGGTGAAAGATACCAATGAAGTCCTCTTTTGATTACCAAGCAAAATGCTCTCGTTCAAAGAGTACATATCTCGTTCTCTTGCTCCTTTTTCACTTTCTGTTTCTATTTGGACACTCAATATCATTTTTGTTTGTTTCTAAATTTTGTCCGTATTTTGGTAGACTGTTTCAATTTTTTTACTTTCCAATTTGAAAAGAATATTTATTTTTAATTTTTTTATGAGTAGTGTGATGTGTAAGCATCTGTGGTGAGAATCTTAAGTGTTGAGTCCAAACATTTTTTTGTACATGTTCTCCTACAGGACATTTTGTTGTGTTAGTCAGAAATAGAATGTTAGCTGTAATATGCTTAATAAAATTTGATAAAAGTGTGTATTGATTATATGCATTATCAATGTGGTACTTTTTTTTACGCTAATCATGTTTATGCTTCAATTTTAATACTACTTTCAAGTTTTTTTTATCTTTGAATATATTTCATGAAAGAGAAAGAGATAAACGTAATAAATGTATTGTTCCATTTCATGAAGCTTAAAAAAAGGAAGATGATAGATATAATAAATGTATTGTTTCTTTCCACCAAACTAGTTGCACCGTCTCCTGTTGTGATGAAGACAATTGTAAGTTTTTCTTTAGTTTTGTAATAATTTAAATATATGACTTAACCTCTTTAATTTCAATAATGTATATATGTATCACTTAACCTCTTTAATTTCAATAATGTTATCATGTATCCTAACTACATTTTTTTTCTTGTTTTTTCATAAATTTAATTTTGATGTTTTGAATTACTGATTGATTAGAAAATAGAAGAAAAACATTGTAGGTAATACTGTTTTGTACATTAAATTTTTTGAACATAATATTTTGTAGTGTGTACTAATTAATTATAATAAAAATAAATAAATTTCTCTACTTTTGTTCTAAATTTTTCAAAAAAAGTTCTTTTTCATCCTTGACCACTTATTTTAGTAACCCTCGATTCCTTTGTTTTTCTACAATTTTTATTAGAAAATGGATAAATTGAAACATTTTTTTTTCCGACTTGAGATAATGTTATTTGTTTTTCATCAATTTTTAGTTTCTTCATTTTTGTTGTTGAAAGATACCAATAGAGTTTGTCGTCCATTTTTTACATTCTTCTTTTTTTCTCTATTATTTACATTCCTCGATTTTTCTCTTTTGTGTTGATTACCATGTATTTACATTTTCAATGTAAATTTAGTTTGTTTTTAAATTTTATCTATTTTTTGTGAATTATTTCAATTTTTTCAATTTAAGATTTAATGAGAATATCCTTTTTAATCTTTTTTTTTTCTTGTGTGCAGTGTGGTGTACAAGCATGTGCTATGAGAAACTTAAATGTGGTATCAAGTTAAGTAAGTGATGTTGTCACTCATAATTAATGACTCACTTATAATTAATTAACGTAATTATATTTTATTTTTTATATATTTTTTCAGATGTAATACTATCCACCTAAATTTAAGACAGTTAAATTTTATTTTGTTATGTGTTTAGTCAAATGTAATACTATCTACTCAAACTAAATACAATTAAAAGTTTACATTAAATTTTAAATCGGATTAAATATTAAGGATAAATTGTTTTATTTTAAAAAATATTATATACATTCTAAACAAGTTATTTTAAAATATATTTCATATATTTTATAAATTTTTCTCTGAAAATTATATTATAAAAGTTATATTCTAGAAATTCAGTTTTAAAAATTTCAAAAACATGTTCTAAAAAATTATCAAAATAGATAATTCAAAAAATATTTTAAAAAATAGCTTTAGAAATTATAAAACTACACCCAAAATTGTCAGGGGCATACAAAAGTTGCTTTGCAAAAGTAAACACACAATAAATTTAATTAAAACTAAATTTGAATTAAATAATAATTTTTATGATTAATATTAAATAACTACACATTTAAACATTAATTCAAAAAAATTAAAAGCAGGGAAGAAAAAAAAATCGTTTTTAATAACATCAGAAAAATGATAATGTTTTAAATATTACGTTCATATTATCAGATAATGTTTTTCAAGATATTATTACATATCCTAAACTTATCCACTCTTTTTTAACAGTTGTTACATATTTAATAAGTTTTGTGGGGAAATTTCCTTCCTTTTCAAAATTGAAGACAATTTTAATTAATTTAGAGTTAATTGAATTATAAGTTATTCACACATTTAAGTATTTTTAATTAAGTTTCTATAGTTAATTTTTCTATTAATTATATGATATCATTGTTAATTTTGTTAGATAGATGAGATTGTGTGTTTAATATAAAACAAAATTACAAAATTAAATGTAAAATATAATAAACATAAAACTTAAATAGTAACATCTTAAATAAAAACTATAATTTTTTTAAATATTTAGTGCTCTAAAAATTATATAGTTTTTATAAAATTACTAATTAATTGAGAAAAATTATGTATTAAAAATAAATTATAGAGTTTTTATAACTGTCATCAATTAAGTAAGTTTATTCACTAATCATGGATACACTTTGACTACAAAAGTTTGACCAACACCCATCAAACAGTTAAAATTTTCAGCACCAACTGAATCAAACGGTTCAAGTTTCATATATTTAAGTATTTTTAATTAAATTATTATTGTTTTTCAATTAAATTTTTATAGTTAATTTTTCTATTAATTATATGATATCATTGTTAATTTTGTTGGATAGATGAGATTATGTGTATAATATAAAGCAAAATTACAAATTAAATGATAAATATAACAAACATAAAATTAAATAATAAGATCTTAATGTAAGAATAATTTTTTTAAAAAAATATTTAATGTGTTAAAATATTTAATTAAAAATAATTAAATTTATGATAAATTTAAAACTTAATTAAATCAACTTAAAATCACTAATTAATTAGATTAAGAAAAATTTTTGTATTAAAAAAAATTACAAACAGTTGAGCCACGTTTGCAGAATCTCTCATAAGTTCATTTTCTCGCTTCGCCGCTTCTCTTTTTTTAAGTATTCATCTTTTCCTTATTTTTCTATTGTTGATAAATAGATAGATTGAACATTTTTTTTCTTTATTTTTTTTCCAGCAATAATCTTATTTGTTTTTTCTTCCATTTTCAGTTTCTTGGGTTTGGTGTAAGATACTAATGAAGTTTTCTCTTGATTACCACGGTGTCTTTCAATCTATTTGGACACTCAATGTTATTTTTGTTTGTTTCTAAATTTTTTACTTTCCGATTTGAAGAGAATATTTCTTTTTAATCTTTTTGTGTGTAGTGTGGTGTGGTGTGTAAGCATGTGTGGTGAGAATTTAAATGTTGAGTCCAAACACATTTTTTTTATACGCTAATCATGCTGATGCTTCAAGTTTTAATACTATTTTCAATTTTTTACCTTTGATTATATTTCATGAAGCTTCAGGAGAGGAAGAGGATAGACCTAATAAATCTATTGTTCTATTTCATGAAGCTTAAAAAAGGAAGATGATAGAGATAATAAATATATTGTTCCGTTCCACAAAGTTGTGTTGCCGAGACCAGTTGTACCGTCTCTTGTTGTGATGAAGACAGTTGTAAGTTTTTCTTTAATTTTGTAATAATTTAAATGTATGAATTATCAATATTCAAATAATGGTTATTAATATATATAAGTTTTTATTTGGAATATATTAGTAACATGTTCCATCTAGAGATGATGATAGGAACTAAGGTATCAAACAAGGGAAGTAGCTAAAATTTTCTTACAAATATGGAATAGTCATCTAGCAAGTAAAACTACTTATATCTTTTAAACCTTTTTTTTTCAAAAATATGTATAACTAATGCAAGGTGATTACCATTGCATTGAACTCTCAAATTTAATTTGTTTTTGTTTAAGCATAATTTGCATTGCATTGCTAAACTTGAATGTTCTGACGCAATATTAATTTTTATGTTTGATTCTTTATATTGCTTGGTCATTGGGTTGAAAAGGAATCCTCTGCCAAATGGAGAAGTAGAAAAAGGTCATGAAGAAGCTGAAAGAAATGAGGAATGTGATCTTTCTTTTATTTTGAAAGATGATATTGGTTATGTTTGAAAGATGATATTGGTTATGTTTGTCGGGTTTGTTGGCATTACTGACAGAAGAATTGAAACCATATTTGAGTTTTAAGGTTAGACCATTGTTTTTGTTGATATAGGAATAAAAATAAAAAAATTAAATAAATATATATAGTGCATTTATTATAACTTTTTCTAATTTATTTCAAAATTTAATTAAAAATACATTATATTTTTTAAAATATTATGACACATCTTAAATTTATTTTTCTTAAATTTATATGAAACTAAAGTTTTGATTATTAGTTGGTTTCAAATTAAAATAAAAAATATTATAAAAATATTGAATTGAATTAAAATTTTTGAAAAGATAATAAAAATATATGAAAAAACTCATTTTCTCTCTTCATCGGTTCTTCTTTGTAACCTTCGTTTTCTTTTTTTCTACAATCTCTATTTAAAAATGAATAAATTGAACACTTTCTTATATCTTTCTTTTTCAATTTGCAATAATATTATTTATTTTTCTTCGGTTCTCAATTCTTTCATTTCTTTAAAAGATACCAACTGTACATTTCTTGTTTTCTTGTCCTCTTTTTTCTCTATTTGTTTTTTTTTTCACATAATAAAATGTTTATTACCACGTATTTGCATTTTCAATATCATTTTAGTTTGGTTTTTAAATTTTTTATTATTATTTCAATTTTTTCACTTAATGAAAATACTTTTTTAATATTTTTGTGTCTAGTGTGGTGTACAAGCATGTGCACTGAGAAAACTGAAATACAATGTGAAATAACATTATTACTTATGTTGTCCGGCATAACATTACTCACTCTTAATTAATATAATTAAATCTTATTTTTTTTATATATATATTTTATTAGATAAAATACCATCACTCAAATTTAATGTAATTAAATTTTATTTTATTATCATTGTTTTACATGTCTTGTCAAATACAATATCACTACTCAAATTTTATGTGCAACTAAATTTTATTTTGTTACTTATATTGTCAGATGTAACACTACTCACCAAAATTTAATACAATTAAAAAATTTTACATTAAATTTTAAATTCAATTAAAGATTAAGAATGTCTTGTTTTTAAAAAAATATTATATACCTTTCAGAAATCTTATTTTAAAATATATTTCAAATTTTAAAAGTTTATTCTAGAAATTCAGTTTTAAAAATTTCAAAAAAGTTTATTCTAGAAATTCAGTTTTAAAAATTTCAAAAAAACATGTTCTAAAAATTATCAAAATAGATAATTCAAAAATCATTTTAAAGAATTATTTTAGAAATTGTGAAAATGCATTCAAAATTTGTTAGGGGCACAAGAAAGTTGCTTTGCAAAAGTAAACATGTAATTAATTTAATTAAAACTAAATTTGAATTAAATGAAATACTAATTTTTATGATTAATATTAAATAACTACACATCTAAACATTAATTCAATAAATTAAAAGCTGTGAAGAAAAAAAAAAGCTTTTAATAACATCAGGAAAGGAAAATTTTAAAATTTATGGACTTTTGTAACAGTTTTATAAAATCTTTATTTGAGATCATTTATGTTTAATTAAATAATATTTTTCAAGTTTTAAAATTAAACTGAAATAATAATTAACATCTTAGCAAATTCTTCAATCTTTAGCTCTAAATTTTTCTGGAAATTCATTTTCTCTTTTAGACACTTCTCCTTTTTCTTCATAACCCTCATTTCCTCTCAGTTTTCTTGTTTTTCTATTTCTATGGTTATAAAATGGATAGATTCAACACTTTTTTCTTATCTTTCTTCTTCAGTTTGTGATAGTTTTATTTATTTATTTTCTTTAATTTTCAATTTCATTGTTTTGTTGAAAGATGTTAATGGAGTCATCGGTTGATTACTACGCAAAACGCTGTCATTCTCTTGCTGCTTTTTTTAATCTCTGTTTTCTATTTTCATATAATAAGATATTGATTACCACGTACATTTTTATTTATCTCTAAAATTTGTCCCTTTTTAATAGATTATTTCAATTCTTTTAGTTTAGGATTTAATGAAAATATTTTTTTTAATCTTTTTATGTGCAGTTTAGTTTAGTGTATGAGGATGTGTGGTGAGAATCTTAAATGTTAAGTACTATTTTAGGACGAATTTTGTGCTAGGAAGCTTTGATGGTCTTTTTTTAAAGTGCATTTTGTTGTGTTTTTTAATCAATTAGAATTTTAGCTGTGTAATATGCTTCATAATATGTATTGTTTAGGTAAATATAGAGAACAATAAACAATAGCACATAATATATATATATATATATATATCATAACTATATTTCTCCAATCAAATTTGGAACTAATAATCTTTAATTAAATTTAGAGTTTTATCTTCTAAATCATGGAGAATATAAAAAGATGTTAAACTGTGTTTTTAAGACTTTCTAAAACTTTTTTTGCTAAGCAAGAACGTGTCTTTTCTTGTAGTTTTGAAATATAAAAAAATAGTTTAACTTAAAATCTGAATTAAGAGTAAATGATGAAAACAATAATATATAATTATATCTTAAAATTAAAGTTTTTACAGAAAGAATTTTTTTACTTATCAATCAAGTTGTATTAATGTAGATATAGTTTAAATAATTGTCTCTTACTCCATTACTTATTCTATAAATTCAGTTTCTTCATTGAAAGATATCAATAGAGAATCTTTTTTCTTCTCTTGCTTTTATTTTTCTCTTCTATTTGATACAATATAAAAATGTTGATTACCACTTATTTGCCACTTCAATGTTATTTTAGTTTGTTTTTTAAAATTTTATCCATTTTTTTGGATTATTCAATTTTTAAATTTTAGGATTTAATGAGAATATTTTTTCATTTTTTTTAGCCTGGTGTACAAGTGAGAAACTTAAATGTGGTGTCTTACAACACAACACCACATTACAACACCACTATTCATAATTGGTGTAATTAAATTTTATATTTTATGTATTTTATAAGATACAACATCACACATATAATAAATTATATGTGTTGTTAGATATAACATAGTCCATTCAAATTTAATATAATTGAAATTTTATATTAAATTTTAAATCTAATTAAAGATTAAGACGTTATTGTTAAAACAATTAATTTTCAAAACGTGTTCTAAAAAATTATCAAAATAGATAATTCAAAAATCATTTTAAAGAATCATTTTTGAAATTATGAAAATGAACCCAAGATTGGTTAGGGCAGAGGAAAGCTGCTTTGCAAAAGTAAACATGCAATTAATTTAATTAAAACTAAATTTGAATTAAATGAAATACTAATTTTTATGATTAATATTAAATAACTACACATCTAAACAGTAATCAATAAATTAAAAGCTGGGAAGAAAAAGAAAAACTCCCTATTAATAACATCAGAAAAAGAAATTTTTTTAATTGTGACATTATCTTTTTCAAAATATTATTACACATCCTAATTTATGGATTTTATTTTGTAACAGTTTTAAAAATAATTTATTTAATATTATTTATGTTTAATTAAATAATACTTAAATGCATAACGTGTTAAAATTAAACTAACTGAAATAGTAATTAACATCTTAGCAACTTATAGTAATTAGACAAAAAAATCAATGAAGTCTTAATTCCTTTCTTTCTAATTTTTTCATCAAATTAATTAGTCTACCCAGATGAGTTAAAATTATGCATCTATTAAATTTATAACTCTTTCTAATAAAATAGTTATGCAGTTTGTTACATATTTAATATTTGTCTTTTATTTTTAATATAATATATATATATATATATATATATATATATATATATATATATTATATAATTGTTTAGAAATTTTAATTTTGTTTCGATAGATGAGATTTTGTGTTT
>Ga0099824_1007343_pt1 | contig 14648 bp, 3 predicted proteins | sample SiratrowhiteBW_FD_76837 | JGI IMG/M metagenome (GOLD analysis project Ga0099824, IMG submission 76837) | Root nodule microbial communities of legume samples collected from California, USA - Siratro white BW | ecosystem: Host-associated > Plants > Roots > Nodule | place: USA: California...
AAATTATAGATATATATATATATATATAATATTTTTTTAAATAAATTATATATATATATATATATATATATATATATATATATATATATATATATCGTTCTGGAGAAATAAATTTTAAAGCTGTTACTGTTTTGGAGTCGCTATATATGTTAATTATTAGAGTAAAATATTCAATAATTTGGTGAGTAGTTTTATTTGAAAACCTAATCACATTTAATAGCTTTTAATCCCACCTTTTTTCTTATTCCAGTACCTACATTGATATTTACTTATGTGATATAAGCTCAATTTATTTTAACAATATTAGTAAATTATAGGTGTTTCTTTAGCAAATAATATCCATTATACAATTAGTGTTATCGGTTTAAACTACGCACTGCATTATTTCACTGAGTTCATGGAGTTGGTCAGATTTGTATTTATTTAATTCCTTTTGAATCCGAATATATCGTTTTCAGTTTTATATATTTATTCATTTTTTTGGTTTTCGTAAACAACAACAAACATAATATGTTTAATTTTGATCCCATGTTTTGGGAAGTCCAATTTTTGAAAAAAGCAAGATAATCCACTAAACCCTGTGCTTACAGCTAGCTAACCAATATAAACTTAATCGTTAATTCACCCAAGTTCGCTTTTTTTTTTTTTATGAAAGAGTAATCAATACAAATAAATGAGTATTTTTTTATCACGACGAAAATAAAAGTACGAAAAATGGTTTGGTTAAGACGTGAATGATGAACAAAACAATCATTTTCACTATTTAGAATGACTGAGAATTTATAAAATATTCACTATTTCCTATACACACGTATTTTAAAAAAAAATACAAGTTCTATACGAAAAAAACTCATTAAAAAATGGGACAAACTAAGAAGATTAATTTAAGATCAAGTTAAGTTTAAAAGTACGCACGTACATGTTGTTTAACTTATATAGCAGCAGAATTTTGAAACTTGGTGAGATTTCATTGATTTTTTTATTTAACTTTGAAGAAAACCATCGTAGAAAGAGATACGGTAACATTAAATCCTAGTGTTCCTTTTCAATTTTGGTGCAAAATTATACACAATCATATTAGTCCTTATTACACCTACTCCAGACACGAGAAAAGACAAAAAGCATTGGAATTTAGCTCCTGATGCAAAGTAAAGAGATCTTTCTGATTTTTTTTTCATAAAATATTATAACTAAACCATATAAGTAAGAAGAAAAATTAAATTTGAATTGTCAATTCAAGGCAGCCTGTCAGTTTGTCACAAACACTTTTGATGATTATTGCTGGTCCATGTTTACCAAGAGGGTTCGGTACTTAAGTACTTTAATCTTAATTTAATTAAATTACATAGATTTTATGTGCAATTGTGTAGAACTTAAGTTCTAATCTCTTTCCTTTGTCTCCCTCCCTCCACTCAATTAGGTACACATAGGGAAAATAGAGAACACAGAGGAACTTTCAAACATTCATCATAACACCATGGATCTTGCAAGTGATTAGGATAAGCCTAAACTTTTTGAGTGAGTTGTAAAGCTATATATTTATAATGACTTAGTGACCAAATTAGGTCAATTAATCTTCTATCTAAACTTTCGGTTATCTAATTGTTCAACCAAATTATAGTTTCAGTGTGTTTCCAAGATGTTTCCGCAATGTGAACCCTTTTTCCTTAGAACTTGCCTCTCGTGTGCCACTTTCATTATGAACATTTACCCTTTTCTTCTACGTGTATTCATTTTCATAAAACTATGCTTTCTTCTACCAAATAATGGTTCAACATTTTTTATGATAAAAAATACATCTATTTCAATTTAAACGTAATTATTATTGAGTGTATGAATCAAGTGACACAAAATTAGTGGTCTAGAATATGAGTGAAATAATAACTGTATTAAATATCCAGGACAAAATTTGATTAACATGATTATTTGAAGTAGAAAATACCCTTAATTCCTAAGAAAGGAAAAGCCCTAATCAGTTACTTTAAAAAATTCAATTCAAAATAAAAATCTCCGTAGTTTGGTAGCCTAAAGAATAGAGGAATCACTGTTTCTTAAGTACTTATAAGTCACGACAATTGCTTTTCTTCCAAAATTGCAGTAAGTTATGTTTGAAAAAAAAATGATGAAAACAAGGCATTATAAATCTGCAATTTGATATTTGTCGGGGTAATAATAGCATTTCTTCTTGTAGTTCAATATATTTTTAAAGTACTGTTGTACTTTGTTTTAGCAATTAACTTCTCTTCAGTTTGAACTAAAGAGAAAAGGTTATTTTTTGTGTGAATGGGCAAGAAAAAAATAGGAAATTTGAATATGAAGTCCCTGAATACATGAAATTCATCTCCTTTCTTTCTCACTTTAAAATATATGGAAAGTCATTTTTTGAAAATATAGAAACTAAACAATATGAGATTAGATATCTTTTGTGAATTACAATGAATCATTTTACACTGTGGGATACATAAACTCTAACATATATGTGAAGAACCGTTCATCCACCATTTATGATGTTGAAGCTTGAGGTTTTGAGAGAGAAAACGCGAGATATCTTATGAAAATAAGTGTTAGAACAATAGTGGAACAGTTAGTATGATATTTAGATTTATTTTATTCTTTCTCCAAGTAGAATGCAATATTCTAAATATGGAGGTCAAGATAAAACACAAAAAGGAGATATTATATTACTGATGTATGAAAGTTAATTTATTCATTGTTAGTTAATGTTTTTGAGTATTTGATAAAATAAAACTAACGTTATTGATATTCTATAAGAGTGTGATCATTTCAAAATATGGATATTACTATTTTAAAAAAGTCAACGATTTATTGACCAACTCTTCAGAATCAGTTTTCAGCTTCTTATTAAGGAAAGAAAAATAAGATTGAAGGGTTATTTAAGAGTTAAGAGGAAGGAACAGAGCAAGAAGAATACTATTTATTGGGAAAGATAGTGGAAGAAATGATGACCTTACCAAGATTCAACAAATGTTGCTTAAACCCCAAAAAAAGACCAGTTTTCTTTTCTTTTTTCTTTTTTGATTAATGACAACATGAATACTAATTGGTTTGTTATTAATTTTTTGTTATATAGCAAAAATGTAATTGAGTTTGCTTGCATATTATATTATATCTTAGGTTTGATTTGAGATGTAACACTAAGAAAATTGGACATTCTCACAAAATGTAAAAAATCTTAAATAATGGACAGAAAAACTCACCATAATCTTAAATTATATTAACATATTATCTATGAATACAACTCTATTACTAAACATTAGACCAATTTATTTAAACTTAAAATAAGTTTTTTAAAATAAATGTATTTTTAAAAAGTTATCTAAGAAAAAAAAGACTAATTTGTCGAAACTTTAAATATTTTTAAAAAAAAATCATTTATCGAGACGCATACATATGATTTACTTATTAATATAAACTGATTGTTATTAAACAATATTTTTAAAATTGAACACAAACAAGTTGGTCTAAGATTTGTTTATTAAAATAACTCAAAAATACTGCTTTAAAAATAAACATATTAAAATAGAATTTTACTTATTTTTATTTTTTAAAGATAGCTTTTGGTATTACGTGGATAAAACCCATTAAATTTGTATTTTTTCGATTTATCAAATATTAAGTTATGGAAGACTACACAAAAAGTTGAATAAGGTTTTTTTATGATAATTTGTGAAGGATTCAAATATCATTTAATGTCCAGATAAATTTATGAGTAATAAAATGAGTTAATTAAATTCATTTTTCGTCAATTTATCATTAACATGCAAAGAATGAGAGAGGATACAAAAGACTAGCCAATCGTATAAGGCAAAGTTGGAAATTTTGACCTATCTACTAATATCTTTTTCTAAATATATATATATATATATATATAATATTAAAGGTAATAATAATAATAATAAGTATACCAATAATAATATTATTAGTTAATGATAATAATAACTAAGTTTATAATATAATTCAATAAATGAACCCATCAAATTGGATTGATGGAAAAGACGTTAACTAAAGTGATTAATATAAATCCTTTTAATTAATAAGATTGATAATTATGGATTATGAATAACAATGAGTTAATGCACTATCATTCCTATAGAGACACTCTTTATAAGTAAGAGAATGATTCTTCTATCTTTAACAGAAAGTCCAAACTGAATACACAAATGGAGTAAGAGAAGATACTTTAAAATCTTTTTTCATTAACCTAATATTTTATACTGAAGAATTAAAAATGTATCTTGATAGTTAGATGTCAAAGATGATAGTAGTATTTAATAATAAAAGTTGATAATAATTGTGAAAACATTAGCAATGAGATAAAGAGAGTTATTAACAAAAGTAACAGATTATTTATTATTAGTAAAAGGAAAATTCATAATTTTTTCTTTATTTTAAATTAAAATTCATTTTAAACATTATTTTTGTGAAACGTGTCTTATTTTACAGGTTGCATTGATAACTACAATTAAAAAAGAAACACTCCAACAAGAGGTTTACTACCATCTGATGGAGTGGAGTCCATTTTCATGAAAAATCTTTCCTTTTTGAGTTCAGAAACATGCATGTATATAGAGTTTCGTTTCCAACCAATTTTAGTGCGACAAAGAAACAGAGCAAGGCACCAAGTCTTCACTCTCAATAATTTATCACAAGCTTAACCCACTTACATCGTTTCTCACTGTAATTCACTTCAATTGGCCAGGTGTAACCATTGTTGTTCCTTCATGTGTCTCCAAGCATCCACCACTGAATTTGCTAAGAGTTTAGCCTTTAAAAGGATTTGTTTAAAAAAAAAAAAAAACTCTTTTTTTTATATATTTTTTATGTATGCGGTCATAGTTTCTTCACCAACATTAATCTAAGCAATTATTGTTGAGGGTATGCTTTGGCAAGAACGAACTTTTTAGAGTAATTAAGTTAGTTTACGTGACAGGTTTTGGCAGTTTGTTAATATAATTGGATTTGATTTAGGTTGTCTTGTTACCTATGTTTTGGATTTCTTAAGACCATCATCAAAACATGAATTTGGAAAATAGCATGTAGAAATAAACCAATAATTCAAAATGTCAAATGACAAGAGCCTGCCACAATTCCAAGATACATAATCAGTCCACAACAAAAAAGCATGAATACATACAAGTCAAGAAGCACCAAATTTCAAAACAAAACCACAGTAAAACTTGCATGGATCCATCCTTTCTCATTTACTTTGACAATCTTACAAAACATCAGCCATGACAGGAACATCAAAAGTTCTCCAGAGGAGGTAGAGATGGATTATACATCAAAGTGTCAGGTGATGTTCCATAACATGGTAAGTGGAACAGTCCAAAAAGCACATATAAATAAGCATCGCATGTGAAAGAACAAGCTTTGCACATAGAGGCACCCATCAAGACCGAAAGATAAACCATGGGATGCTGTTTCTTGGAGAGAAAAAAAAGCTGTCCTTTTCAGTTTCACACATTCAAACCACGAGTAATTTATACTCAGTCAATGGAGAAACACATCACTGATAAAGATACCGATTCAGTGCAAAAAGATAACAAGCGAAAGCAGAAAGCATCAAGAAGAATTGAATGCTTGTGCTTATCTTATTACCTTCCAAATCACCTCAATTAGTGACACACAACATAGCCCCCCAGAAGCTTAGTCATGGACCCAACCCAACCCCATGTTGGTGAGACATAAAATAAGTCATGTGCACGGTTCAACAAGTCCACTACACATTTATGAGTCAAAAAACTTTCAAGTTGTTTAACTTAATACATGCTTACCAATTAGTGGTGGTGCTGAATCAGCATTCTCCGTGGCTGTATCTGCATGGATCAATGTGTGTGATGAAGGGAAAGCGAGAGATGTTTTTTTTTATGTGCATTTAAATATTTTACTACGAACCAAAATCATAAAGTGTCAATTGATTTGTCACAGACACAGCCAGCAACAAAAGAACCCTTCCCCTTGACCCAACTCCAAGCCCACCACGTTTGATCGTCAACGTCTTACTAGCTGTGCTGGGTCTGTGTCTGTGTAGTCACCCCAAAAAGTAGAAACCTATCTTTCATAATGCAATCATAATTCGTTGAATCTTATGATTCCCACCTTCAATCTTTCATGTAACCTTCTGTACCATGCCACTTGGGCTCATCTTCACTTATCAACATGAATTAATGCAGAATATTTTAGTTCTGCATTTCGGATCAGAATTTTCTGGCAGAGACAACTTCTGAAGGACCCTGCAATATGAAAATCAGAAGACATGACTTTGATGTATTCAATATTTTGTTGCGATTTTGCCTTGAGGGGAGTATGTTTGCATATAAAATGGTTAATTTTTAGCTTAATTACTCTCAAATTTGAGTCTTACTTTTAAGTTAAATATTTGAAAGATATACTTTATTACCCTACAAAATAATTATATCTAACTTGAACAAAATTAAGTAACCTAAAAATACTTTTTTTTTTCATTTTATTTCTGAAACGGATTTTCTTCTACCCACCTTATTATTATACACTGATATGGATGTGTTTTGATATTGTTAAAAAAATGCACTTACTTTTTTCCTTTAAGATGACATTAAATTATACTCATTTATTTTTCTAATTTTAAAATAGAAATTGTTTTAATAAGATAATATTCTCGTTTAGTTTAATTTTTAGATAAACACTCATATTCTTTGCATGTTTTGATAAATGACACATACTTTCTCTCATATTTTTAATAGAATGATACTTAATTTCTTATTTTATTTAAAAGTATTACATTGATTGAAACTTAAATAAATAATTATTGAATAAATCTTAAATTAAAAATTAAATTTTAAAATAGAAAATTTTGAAAATTATAAACAATTTTTTTTCTTTTATAAAAACATTCTTAAAAATACAAAACATAAAAGATGAAAAATGTAAATGTTATTTATTAAAGATATAAAAATAATTATTTATTCAAAATAGAGGATATATAAGTATTTTTAGTAAAAAATGCAAAGGTGGAAAGTTACTACAATTTTCCCCTTAAAAAAAGGATCAAGTTTCAAATTGGGTATTATCTTATGCAGCCTCTCTCTTTTTATTGAGGAAAGCAAGTCCAACTTTTAAAGATGGAAGAATGAAAAGAATAATTAATAAGTATCATACAAAGTTATTCACATAATCTGATTTATGAAATTATAAACATGTAAGCTTTCACATTAACTTTAAAAACTATTAATTAATTTAGGTCCTAAAAATTCCATATTAATTATGTTTCGGTTTAATTCAATTTGATATTTGAAGTTGAGAAATAATTTCTTTTAGTCGTAATTTTTTTTTCGTCTTTCTATCATATAAGAAGTGTTTTGTTTTATACGGACAAAGGAAAGGTAGTAAATTGATGAAATGATATAATATTTTTGCAAATTAATTCTACCGTTAATATTTTTTCTGATAAAAATTGATGAGGTACAACAATATCCTAGAACATATTGTTATATAGTATTGAAAGTTATACAAATATTATAAAAACCTTATTATTTAGAAATTATGTTTTCTTTTAACATTATACTTGTTATAGAACCAAGAACTATTTAACAACAAGTATAATCATTGATAGTATAGTTTCTTTTTACATTATCGTCTAATTACAAATCACTACCTGATAGTGTCGATAATAGTTACTCTAAAATCAAACAAAAATTTGTAAACATATTTCATAGAGGGGTGATACGTTAAAATCACTGTTCATCTTATACATTAATTTTCATTCTATATATTATTGTTTTATTATTTATATAATATTTTATTAAATAAAGTAGTGTTAAATGAATATAATAAATGAATAGTAGCGTTAAAATATGATTTTTTATTTCATATTAATTACCATTTCATAATTTATCCTTCTCTTATGTTGATTTCACTTCCCAGTATATACTTAATAATATAATACGATAAAATATCCATGTTTGTTGTTTTATCTGTAAGTGAAATAATTTTTATGACAAACTTAAAATGTAAAATATCACTAGATAACTTATCTTAAATAAAAAATATAAAATAAAGATTTATATATATAGAGATTATAAATATTTAAACAAATGGATTTATACAACTTTATAAAGTATTTAAAACACTAGAAGATAAAAAGTTCATATATCTAAGATTTGTGGAATGCAACAATTAATTGTCTTGAACATGTTAGGAGCATCGTCATAATCTGCTTAGGAGACGATAGTAACAGAGATAAAAACACATATAGCACACAGAATACATTAAGAAAACAAAACCATAATATCAAAGTATACATATTCGATTTTTTTCTTAAATATTATATTTAAGCAAATTACCTAACTAAACCCAGGTTCACTTTATTTACCAAATTAAACTATTTTATTGATAATGGTTAGAATTCGATAATAGGAGATTGATTTCAATCAATATAAATAAGAACGAAGGTTAGTAATATTTTTTAATTAATATCAATAAGACTTTTTTCGACGCATGATTATTTTTCTGTCCATATTAATTAGAGTTTTTGTATTGATGTTAATAAAATTATTTTATCATTTAAGGTAACTTAAGAATTTTTAATTAAAGTTTACTTTTTAGTTGATATTGTTAAGATTAATATTTTTCAAAAGCTCCTTATTTTTTCAAAAGATTAATATTGTTAATCAAAGCTCATCAACTAACACGTACCATTAGCTGGTAAATTTCAAAAGTAAATTCAAACGCCCTAGCTAGTCTCAATATTTTATTAAAAGAACCCAAAAAGAACAATATGAATTGCCAACGTGAAAACAAGGACCTCATACTCTGTCTAAGCCTGTGATTCAAGCTCCAAGAGTAGAGTGTGATTAAGTGCATCGGATCCTGGGCCAGAGAATTGAATTGGACCTACAAGGAAAATCATCATTATCACGAGCATTAAACTAATTATATTGCAGAGAGAACTCCAATCACTCAGTTCAACAGAAAAGTTGATTTAAACCAATATTGACAAAGCACAAAAATAGGACTTCGGTGAAGCTAGCAGAAACAGTAGGCGAAACATTAGTCATATATAGCATACCTGGACTGACGTAGCAATTCTTCAAGGCCCATTCATCCCGCAAGGAGGCAAACATTTTGAAGGGTGCCCCTGAGTGATTCAACAAGAAATATATTTAATATTATATCCATAGATAATTGGAGTTGATATTAGAAGCTTAAAGCTGCAAGCGCTATAGTATTTAATATTGCATACTCTGTGTTTCATATTGTCTTTTGGACCACATTTGAACATATGAAATAAAATATTTTAACCTCCCTTTCATTTAATTTTTCTGGCTCGACATGGGTAAAAATGCAGTTCGCTTACCACGTTTGTGGCCTATTATTGAGCCCAAAAGAATGTTTTTATGAATATAAATATACCTTCAAGCTCCACCATTGCCTTCTTGATCACAGGCTTGAATTTACCTGCAAAGAAAATTGCACATTCGTAAACAGTTGAACAGTGAACAAAGCAGTCACATAAATGCAGTCTATACAAACTTTTATGATTTATATAACCAGAGGTTGGCAATATGAGTCCAAAATATGCAGGGGAAGAATACTTCTAACTAAAACACGCTTTGATTTAACTATTTTGGACTCAAGAAAAAATACTCCGATTTATGAATAAATATAGAAATAATCTGAATTTTAGGCCACATTTGAGTAAAATCGTAAGGTTTAACCCTGACAAAAGTCCACTGCTTTCAAAGCATGGGGAATAGCAACTGATGACGTAATTCCCTTTTACAAGTATGTAACACAGCTTGTATATTTCTACCATCCTATATTAATATAAAAATAACTGTCTAATAGCTTCCTAATAAAGAACTATAACTGCATAAGTCAGATTTTGGCCTATCAAATCACAGCAGCAGCACAACAGAATATTGCATGAAAACTAAGTCAGTGAATAGTCATTGGGGTATAGCCAAAGTCACAGATCAGAATGTGCACCATGTCTCCTTTCCACGTCCATCAGTGAGGTGAGTGCAGTTCCACCAACAGTCCATTCTTCTACTGGAGCACATAAATTCCCAACCTGAGCAAAATGTCGAAGCAAGTTAAAGAACTAAGTTGGTGACTTCAATATTATAAACAAGCGCAATTTCAAAGTACAATCGATTATCAACACCAATTAGTCTAAGATAGTTAAGTAGGTATCAACAGATAAGGCATGTAAAGAAGCACAAACTGATGATATAAGTCCAGTCTTCCCACTACGGAGGAGGGCTCCAGCGCCATAACCCAGAGCATAGCAATAAGTAGCGTCAAAATTAGTAGGCAAGCCACATCTCCCTTCGTAACTGCATATTTTAAATTTGAACCGGTAACCACGAACTCTTACATATAGTGTCATTTAAAAGATCACGCATAACATATATATGACCCAAAAAAAATTTTAATCCAAGTAAAGGGAAATAAAAACACGTCCCTGGAAACTTTTTTAGTTTACAGCAATATGTATTAAAGTTTACTAACAATAATAATTGAAAAATTAGATAAAATACCCGAAAAAGTGTGACTGCCCTCTAAATTCGCCTTTGTATTTGCCTTCTTCTCTTCTCTTCTCCAACTCAGTCTCAACCATTTGAATAAGCATTTTCTCTGTTTCTATCTTGGCAACCTACATGGGAATATAAGAAAGGTTAACATTGATGCTAATTCAAATTCCATAGAGGAGACAAACAAACACAGCAAGATTGCACTACGACATTAGGCACCTGAACATTTCCATGTGGATCTCTTTCAAGCATCAATTGTTCTTGAATTGCTTGAGGTAAAAATTCAAAAAGCTTCAACGATTGATCACTGAGTTTCTTCTTCCATAACCCACCCTCATCCACAGTATCATGGGCAAGAATTTCATTTAGTTCTGCAATAAGATGCTGGACCTGAAAACAGCAGAATATGAAGAACAAATGCGTATCATCAGAAGTGTGTTTCGTACTGATTGTACATGATCAACACTGATACATAATCTCAAATACATAGAAACATAGGTATTTTTATCTCTTTTGTGAAAAGCAATAGATACCTCAGGTATGAAATCTATTAGACCTTCAGGGATAAGAATAACACCATAGTTGTAACTAATTTCAGCTCTTTTACAAACAACGTCAACAATATAGTCTGTGACATTTTTCAACGTCAGCTTCTTTGCAGCAACCTGAAATGTGTACTTATATGGGTTAAATCAAATTTGATAAAGGGCTGTTTTCCCATTAGCAAACTCTAACCATAAGATTGACATGGAAGCGTTTTCTTTATCGATTTCATCAACCCCCTAGCATGTATGAACAATAGATAAAATGATCAAATAAATGACGAACCTCTTCTCCAATAATTGTAATGTTTGGATGAGTTTGTAAAGCACATTCCAGCGTAATGTGTGAAGCCGCACGCCCCATAAGCCGCACAACTACAGACAGATGATTGCATGTTTTATTGTTTGAAATCTATTCAATAATGAAATCACACACATTTATGATCGATAGATATAAAGGAAGAGAGCTATAGGCTGGTGAAAGTATGATGCCTGTTATCTGCCATATAAATTGAAGCATAAACTCTTTTAGGAACATCACATTTTATTTAGATATTAAACAAAGAATCTCAACAAAGTATAGAACTTTTATCAACAAAGTATGAAATTATTTAAACCCTTCAACACCACAAAAAGCGTTTTCATATAATTTAACCATTTAAGCGAATAACAAGTCAGAAGCACAAAAATCACAGAACAGAGCAGTTGTTACATTGCAAGGATAATAAACGAATGAATGAACTAGTCATTTCTCACTCAAGTAAAATGTGGGATACCATATAAACAAAGTGGTGACAATAAGAATATATATAATCATCTTTCATGTCATTGTTTTGGCCTATACTTAATAAAAGTGGTGAAAAGAATGACAGATGTTATGATTAATTTGTTATAAAAGGAGATAGCACGTGTTTTATTTAGATACTGCAAAACAAGTTAGTTATCTTGTTGGCCGTATCAATCTAAAACAAGAATTCAAATTATGAATTCAGGTCTTCACATGATACAATAAGAACAGATGATAGCAGTGTTTCAAAGTGCAAAATGTTTAAAAAGTGAAGCACTCCATGTTTTTCTAAGAAAAGAGAAGCAGCGATAAAAACAGTAGATAATAGTATCTACAACTTTCAAAGGCTTCAGTTTTAGTTGCTATGTAGATCTAAAGAGTTTCTCAATTTTGTATACTTACAATGATAATATTTTCCAGTTGATCGGGCATCTATCATAACATTTCCAATCATTTCAGAATATATCTGCATTACATTAACATAAAAATAGGAAAACAGTCAGGTCATGTAATCATGTGCCATATATCTAAAAGGGTATCACTATATAACACTCAGCAATTAGGAAATTTGCATTACTAAATGAATATTTAAAAGTATTTCTAGTATAGAAAGCTTGTAAATATCATAATACTGATGGTAAAGTGTTAGAAAAAGTCACAACGTATGACTCCCTCGAAAAAACAAAGAAAGAAAATCTAACAATAGAAGAAGGCCTGAGAAAGTAAATTTAAGAATATTTTACGAAATTTTGAATGTTTTGCTGGAGAAACTAAAATGCATCAGGTGCAATCAGAAGCATGCTATACACGATTCTCCCTCTGTGCACATACGAAAGTGAAATGTTTCATAAATTCCTTAACAAATAAATAGTGATAAAAAGACAATTTTACACATTTGTAGTATTATTTAAATATTTAGAGTAGAGACCAGAACCATATTATCGAGTGCATATCATCATTCACCTTGCAAGCAGTGTCAAACCCAAAACTCGTGGGAACTTCTTTGCATTTCAAATCACCGTCAATGGTTTTAGGGCATCCAATTACACGTGTTTTCAAATTTTTGCTCCTGCATGGATCCATATTAAAGCATTGAACAATCGGAAACATTGTACAGATTCATAATTGAAATGTCGTCTTCGTATGTATATACTATTATCAGCAACTAAACTATGTACTAAATATACTGATAAAAGGACAAGACCTTGAAATGTAAATAAAAAAGCCTAACGAGAAAACATTATTCCATACAAAAACATCCAAGGAAACACTATAATTTATACCAGCCAAGACATACCTGAAGTTCTCAGCAAGGAGGCATGCATTGGTGTTTGAGTCATCACCACCAATAACAACGAGCCCATCCAAGTCTAGCTTCTTAGCTGTTTCTTCCGCTTGTTTAAACTATATCATGTAACGTAAAGTAAACTGAATTACTTTTTAGACTAAAAAGATATGCAAGTACTGAGATGAATTGATTGAATACTAAACGTGTCGCAACATAATACTACCTGCTCTGGAGTTTCAATCTTGTCCCTCCCACTGCAAATCATGTCAAATCCACCCTGCCAACAGAAATGATTATTATTAGATGTCAAATTTTTGTAATTGATTATAAAAATCAATACTGATACTCTTACAACACGTTATGACGAGAGTTTCTATACACTCTCAATATGAATTTAGTTTTATAATAAGAATATTGAGTACCATATAAAAAATAAGATTCGTTAATAAGAATATTGAGTAACATATAAAAAAATAAAACTCGTTAACCTAATATTTTAAAGTTTTGAGTTGAATTCCAAGATCATTTCATTGCTCTATCTCTCACTAGCACGTCAATTATCTTATTTCCCTCGAAACCGGGTGGACCTGTAGTCATGATCGAGTGTATCGAGTGTATGTTGTTTTTTATAATTCAAAGCTTATTTATATGAAAACTCCTCCCCTAATCTTATAGCTACATAATCAAGTTGCTATTTTACTAGCTAGATATTTTTCCCAACTAACTGGGAACCAATATTTAAGCATTCCGATCAGATAGAGATTTCTGAAATTTTGGAAACAATTGATCTTGTAGTAATTAAATTCCATAAATATCCATTTCTGATCATATACACTAAATAACAATACCAAACTGATTTTATTTCGGAGAATTTTTCCATAATCCGATCATATTGATCGGTTTATTATCGTAAAAAGTATAGCGCTCTTAGTCTCAAACCAGCTAGATGATGAAACTCGAGTTTTCAAATACATATAAGATTATTACTATATGAGGATACGCAGCTAATATGAGGATACAGAATTCCTCAGTATCGAGCCGACTAGTTGACTAGACTCAAATTTTAAACATATAGATCAATTTATTATCGTACAAGAGTCCACAACACCTTCATACGGAGGCGACTAGACTAACGAGACTCAAATTTCAAACACACAAATCATTAACAGTCTCTCAATCTCAAACTATACTCAAATTTTAAAAGCGTAGTTGGTTTATTACTATATGAGGGTACAAAGCCCCTCTCTCGAGCGAGACTAAGTATTAAACAGATAAATCGGTTTATGTGCCTGAGTGTACAACTAAAATTAAATATGAGCCATCCTAACCAACAGTGTGAATGCATGAAAAATCAATTGCAGGAATCCAGATCATGTTGGGGTGCAAACAAAGTCCCACATCACTCAAACAAGAGGTTGGACATGGGTTTATATACACATGGGTAGTCTTCATTGGTTAGAGGCCTTTTGGGAGGTGCCCAAGAGCAAAACCATGAG
>Ga0099824_1007345_pt1 | contig 14646 bp, 6 predicted proteins | sample SiratrowhiteBW_FD_76837 | JGI IMG/M metagenome (GOLD analysis project Ga0099824, IMG submission 76837) | Root nodule microbial communities of legume samples collected from California, USA - Siratro white BW | ecosystem: Host-associated > Plants > Roots > Nodule | place: USA: California...
AAAACACCATTTTTTTAAATTAAGAACATATATTAATTTTTAACCCCAAAAAAAAACAACCCCACAAATAATAAACCCCCCCCCCCCCCCCCCCCCCACATAACTGCCACACCAATAAACCCTACCTAAACCCTAAACCAACTAATAAACCCCCCTATAACAGTTTAAATGATGAATCCAGCCCTACTAAGATTGAATCTGCCTTTAATGATTTCCCGACTAAAATTTCTTTCTTGGTACTAAATCATACGAAAAAACATAACTGAAATCCACTTCTTAAATATTCAAAATAGAAAGCTAACATTTGTAAAAATAAATACTAATAGAGTCCTAATATCTCTGCAACAAATTTAGATTGGCCACTCCTTTAGCTCAATGAACGCATTTGACCACGGAAATCTTGAAGAAGATGCAAGTTAGATCAGGATTGGACTTGGTTTGGAAGATTTAACTTGGCTATAAGAAGGTATGGTTTTGACCAAAGCAATGTAGATCATACTGTATTATTAAAGCTATGTGGAGGACTGAATGGTAAGTTTTGTATAATTAGAGGAAATTCTTTGTTTACATTGTAAGGCGTTCCACTTCGTGATTTTATGTCATTATTCTCCACATATAATTCTATCATGTATATTTCTTCAGTGTAGAGGATGCTGACGTATTGAGGATATGTTGTTTTCTGGGGGTAAGTAGAGTGAAGTGGTTCATTGTAAATCTGTGTGGAGCTGGTGAGTTACTGGTCCATTGGGTTGGTGGAATGGAGGCAAGCTCCCTATATGTTGTCCGTACAGAAGTTATAACTATTATCACTCAAGGGGACTAGTTAGTTCCTCTGTTACACTTTTTGTATACAGTAATGATAATAACAAAACCAGGGATGTTTAAAAACTTTAAATTCAATTTCAATTAAAATTAATTTTGCAAAACTGAGTTTAAAAATGCATAAATAACACATACTAAACTTTGGTTGAACATAATCTTAAAGTTGATTGCCCATAGAATGTAGAGTACCAGCATAAGTTGCATACACGCAAATTGTAGATTTATTGTTAACTATGTCATTAGCATAGAATATTTATCGCTTTTATTAATGACCAATTTCACGAAAAAGAATGGACTATATGGAAAAGCATAATGATTTAAGTTAAACTCGCAACTTACTTCTTCGTACTATTTAGCAGTAATAAGGAAAAAGGAACAGTATTTGCAAGCAATCCTTACATGCCCACATTTAACACCTCATATTTACACACACTAAAAAATACATAAAATTATTTAATGCTTGTTTTTAATTTGTCTTATTTTCATTTTAGCGAGTGTGTAAATAAGAGCAGTTAGATGATATGTGTCCACGTAAGGAAAATTCATTTGCAAGCTGCATTTAGAGTTGAGAGAATAAACTTTCAACTTCATGAAAACAAATGATATGAAGAATAATTTCTTCCAAAAAGCAATCCGGTAAAAAAATGAAGTACCAATTAAAAGGGGGTAAAATATTGATGACTAAATCTAGTGCAATAATTAGCAGTAATATGCATATCCTTGTGATTTGAATTCATTTACAGCTTGTCAGCAATCTTTGTGAGAGCATCTGTGAGCTTGCCAAGGGCTGCAACTATGATGTCAGTTTGGTGCTTCTGCTGGTCCCTGGCCAGTTGATCATTTATGTTCTGAGCTCCAAGATGGGCTTTCAGTATGTCACTGTTCCTCCTAAGCAATTTGCTAATACTGTCGTTGAAAACTGTGTTGTCCTCACTACTGTCCGATGATAGCTGCTTTCTCTTGTATCCATGCTGGAATGCAGTTTCCCTCTGAAAGCCTAAACCAAAATACTTTCGTTGAGATTGCAAAAAGAAAAGGTCATTAATTCTAGAACCAAATTCAGTGTAGTTGGACTTTTCATCTTTCAATGAATCACTATCGTTGAGATAAAATGAGTGATCAAACATATAATGATTTTGATTGGCTGACCAAGTGAATGTGTGAAAAATACGCGTAAAATTAATTTCAATGACTAAAGCAATATTTTCACGTGCAGCTAATTGTTAACACACTCCTGGTATATACAAGCTATTCTTCTATATCTCAGTAGAATGCAGTCTCTGTTTAAAATGATATTCCTAAAAGAAAATGCTAATTATAAAGAAAATCATTTTGTAAAGAGGGGCACAAAAGAAGCTGATTTATGTAATTCGTGCGAGAAAAACTTCTTACGAAATAACAATTTCATAATGAAATTAGTAATCGATCTTTAACAACACGTTTACAGTACATGCAATTGCCAAATGAAATACTAGTGATAGTTAGGAATTATTGTTTGTTGATTCAATTGTGAGCAACAGTTGCATGCAAAGAGTTTTTTGGGGACAAAAAAGTTCTTCGAAAAAGGCGACAAAAAAATTGGGGCCAAACTTTACTATAAACACTAAAACTGCATCAAGTCAAACTGAACAATAGTGACAAACATTAGTACACAGAAGAAAAGAATTGGTTTGATTACAAGGATCATAGTTCCCTTGGCAAGATGGAGTTTGCTGCTGCTGCTGCTGCTTCTTCTTCTTCTCTGCTTATTAGTCGAAAGCAACACGGAAATAATTAATCAATAAGAAAAGGGTACATAACAGATTAACCATAGCAAACTATATTTTGAGCATAAAACAATATAAAAAGGAACATACATTGTAATTCTCTTCAAATCCCCTAATGAACTACATAGTTTATGAACAACACAAACAAAACGACAGTGTAATAATATAACTACTTGGTACCTTGAGTAGGCAGTGAGAGTAAGGGGGTCTTTCTGAGACTCCCAGCCATCCCTTTCTCCTTGAAACCTGGTGGCACCTTCAAAAAACCATTGGCCATATTTGCAGCTACGTTGGTCTCCACATTCTCCTCTTCAGTGCTCCAACTCATTTTCTCACTATCAACGATTGCCTCATCCTCCTCCTCCTCCTCTTCCTCCTCATTCCCCTTGCACAGTTCCGGACCCACCACCTCAGCTAAACCATTCTCCACTTTCGGCACCATCTTCACCAGTGTCAAGGGAAATGCAACAGTGGTGCACACCCCTCCGTCCAACACATTGTACACCACCGAGTCAAAGAACCCCGGAAGCTTCTTCTCCTTCCTCACATCATTTCTCATGATCCAAAACGACTCACTCTCCTCCTTCACACCCGATTCCCACTTCTTGATCTTCCTGAAATCAGTCAGGAGATTGCCCCACCGTTTCCTGCACTGGACCGCCCCTCTCTTCACCCCACGTTGCTGACAAAACGATGACACGATCTCCCATTTTGGGTCCGTTTGGATGAACCCCGAAGCTGATCTAAACCCACAAACTTGTTCCCCACTTTCCACCATCTTCTTAGACTCTATGAGAACCAGAGTTTCTTGTCTGGTCCATCGAGGGTGCCTCGTGGCTTTGATTCTTCGTGTCTTGAGGTCACCCTCTGGGGGTGTCTGTCCTCCAACTGGGGTAGTAGTTGGAGACTCAGAAACACCTTCACAAATTTTCTCTGATGATTCTTCTGCCATGATCACACACTTTGTTTCAGTGAAAGACTCTGAAGATTAAGACAAAATAGGGTGATACATATAACAAAAAGACGTGTTTTTATGCTACTCAATGAACTTCCAAAGAGGTACGATATTTTTTCCCTAACATACTTCTTCCCACGTGTCAGATTATTTCCTTGTTACTTTCTCACACAAATAAAGAAAATGAATTTAATTGTGATACCTGTAATAATCTTTTCTACTGTACTTTATTTAATTGGAAGTAAGTGTTAATCTAATTTTTAAATGTATAATTTGGAATTGGATAATATTGGAGAATGTTAGAACATAGTCCTTATTTATCAATTAAAATTTCTTGAAATTATTATAAAGTTTAACCTAGCAAGTTTTGGTTAATGATTTTTTATTTTATAATTTATAGTAAATTTTAATTAATAAATAAAGTACTTTAAAATTTGTGATTCCTATCCTCTCTGTTTATTTAATATATATGTTCTAGACCATGTATGTGTATCTTTTCTTGACATATATTTCTATTGTCCTTCTGAGAAGGCATAATGAACAAATTCATATACATTAAAGAAGATAATTAATAGTAATAAATTTATCAGTAAAATAATTAATTGCAGAGAGATAATGGTAAGAGAGGATCATTCATTCTCTCCAATCCAATCCTTATAAGAGAGAGAAATATAACATTGTTGGTATTTATTATTTATGGACTAAAATAATTAAGTTTTTTTTTAATAAAAATAAAATTAATGCAATACATAGTTAAGATAAATTTTTATGTAAAGAGGCAAAAATAAGCCTTATTTAAGACAAAATACATTAATTAACATTTGAGATCTCTTATAGGGTAATTTCTGAAAGAAGACAGTGAAGAGGGTGCTCTTTCCTTATAACCAAAAACAGTCTTTAAAAAAGTCAACGGCTCCTCATAAAGGTGTCCTCTCCTTCCAAGGTGCTTGATTATTTTGAAATAAAAATAAATTATTAAATGTGGTCGTTGTAAAATTTTACAGTTGAGTTTAGATTTATGTTATCTAAATTAAGAAAAAAGTATAGTATGTATTTGGAGTATTTTTTTTTACATCTTTGTTTGTTGTGTTTTATTAAAATTATTACAATAATTTTAATTTATGAAGTGTAAAGATTAACTACCAAACAATATAATCATTTTATTGCTATTTGAATTAAATTGTCTGTTCCAACTTTTCTAGCAGATAATCTCTTGTTTTTGTCAACAAATAATTTTTGTATTAATCATAATAACAACAGTAGAATCTTGAACTAGTATGTAATAATCTTAATGATAGATTATAAGAGTATGTTTAAAAAAAACTAGTTTATAAATTTGATAAATAATAAGTTAAGTTAGTTATTAATTGATAAATGATTAGTTAATAAATTAGTTTACCTGATTAAAAGTGTTTGTAAAACTAGTTTTGTAATATGACATCAAGGAATATAATTATATAAGTTTTATTATATAATAACATTTCTATTTTTTAAATAAAAAAATATTATTATATAATTATAATTTTATATTTTTTAAATAATTAAATTTTGTGGAATTTATTTATAGTTTTTTAAAGCTATATATTCCTTTTTGTTGGACATATTATTTTCTTTAAAAAAATTGATAATAAATTTTATTTTTTATTTATTTTCATAAGTTTATTTGTTTTTGTTTCTCAATTTAAATTACTCTTATGTTTAATTTTATTTTTATAATTTTTTTTTTATTTTACATAACATCATATTTGTTCCATTATAATATTAAATATTAATAATTTGAACTATGTAAATAATTAAAAAATATTAAAATTCTATAATAATTAATTATCTCTAAAAAATCAAAATATATAATAATATGTAAATATAAAAAATGATAATAAATTAAATATACAAGTTATAAAATACTCGTTAAGGTACCTTACTAAACATTTTTGTATGAGTCAGAATAATTTATAAATTAATCAAGTAAGTTAATTATTAACTTAATGGTCCTACCAATTATAAAATCTTTAAAAAACTTTAATAATAAATCATAACTTAATATAAATCTTAAATTAAAGGTAAAACTAGTTTTAATCTGAGATTAAAATAGTTAATATTAATTTAGTATTATATTGTTGATTTCAATTTTACCAATTCTTACTATTTTTCATTTTCCTTATTTTTCCTTATTTCCCTTTGAATAGTGTTTCCGGAAAAGGCAAAAAAATCGAATTTTCAAGACTCAATATTAAGAAAATAACTACACTTTTTTTAATAAGATACATTAAAGTGTAGAACTCGAATAAAAATTAATAGACTAATTGCACCAGACAGTGGGTTTGGGAAAGAAATAAAAACATAGATATCCAAAAAGACTATTTTTAATTATTCCAATTTATATTAGTGTCATTTTAAATAATACAATACAATAAACATATTTTTAATGCATTTTTTCTATATATATATATATAAGGCATTTAATTGTATTGTTTATTATTTTAAAAATAATTAATATGTAATACCATGGTTAAAAAAAATGTAAAAACGAAAATAATATAACAACCTTTTGCATGAAAATTATAATATTCTGACCAATGATACAAAGTAATGAACACCTATATGAAGCAATCAGATTTTTAATATATCTTTAGTTTTTGAAAATATGATTAAATTTAATTTTAGCAGTTCATTATACATCTTAAAAATTTATCCTTGTCATCATTTATCAGTAACAGAAATAATATGGTTAAAATGAATTACAACTATAATTGACAATTATATTCTTTATAGAATATTAACATATCATAGGCACATAAGTTATAGGAATGATAATAAACACAAATCTGGCACCATGTGTATAGTGTGAGAGACCAATTATAAAACTTTTACAATTTTTTAAGTTGAATAACAACCACTTAAGGAAATTTGACACCATTGATATAATTTTATTGAAAAATATAAATCAACACGAAATAACATTTTTATATAATTTAAGTATAAGAATAAATATTTATAAACTATTAATAACTTAATAAATCTTATAACAAACATGCATCAAACTCATGAAATCTAAAATTAAATACATTACATATAGTAAATTCTTTGATTATTCTTTTACTTGTTCTGAATTTTTATTTTTTTTAATGATATATGAACATGTTTGTCTTAATGTAATTGCAAAGCTTTAAGAGAATTGATATTTTTTCTTTTCAAAGTTTCTTTTAAGGGTATGTGGAGGAAGATTAATGAAAAATTTTCTAAAAATAGTAAAAGGTGACTTTATCTGAAAGAGAAAAAAATATGAATGTGCACAAATTCAAATTTGTGAGATTTAGATAAGGGAAGGAGTAAATATACCTGTATATAGTAGGGAGAGAGATGAAAGGGAAACATGAAACATAACAATATGAGATAATCATAAGAAAAAAGTCATATGAAACAATAGGTGAAGGGAAATATTATGTTGATGAGTTATAAAAGGGAATTTGAATTAAAAGATAAGAATGTGGCATGTAAGAGACAATCTGATATTAATTCGTATGCAAGTGGTTGAATAAGAGGATTACAGTGTTAAAATCAACAGAATCACTAAATCAAAAAATGGGAAGTAGCAACAAATTATCTTGGTTATGATATTACGGAAATTTTTGATTTACTAGTAATATAACTAAAGTAATTGAGAGTTTTGGAAGAAGATGAAACTTCATAAATGGATGAGCTCCAGTTTGCATAAATCCTCATGAGGAGACGATATAAGAGTGAGGATAATATGAACTACCCTATTTTCATCCAATCCAATAGTGCTTTCATCTTGGACTTTGTATGAGAAAACTACGAGGCTGTAATCAACATGGATTGGAGGATAACATGTCAAAAAGTGGAGGTATTTATATTGAAATGAAGTTACAGGAAAGATAAATGAAAGAAGAAAAAGTTAAGAATAATGATTTGAGGTTACAAAGTAAATTATGTAATTATCCTATGCGATTTACTTTCAAGCAAAGATTAGGTGTTGAACATATAAGCATGATATCAACTAGTTATTTAGATTCCAAAGGTTTTACAAAAATAAAAAGCTAGTGTATTTTGCTCAATGTAGGAGGGAGAAAAAAGAAGAGACTTTATTATAGGTAGTAATTAAAGTCCTTAATGTGTGATGTTATTATTATTTTTTTGTCTAATATATATTTTTGTTAACATTAGTTTTATGTATAATTTCTTGTGGTTTAATGTTTATGTTGTTGTTTTTAATTCCAATTTTGAAGCATTTTCTTATTAGTTGTGTATTTTTCTAGACTTAATATAATGGTGTGGCAGCATTGTAACATCTTATATATTTGTGTTGTATTGTTGAACAAATCTTGCTAGAACGTGTAATAATATCTTATTAAAAAAATAATTTTTTTTAAGTACTATGATAATAATTTAATAACCTAACAAATTTCTTTTAAATTAGACTTTAATATCATTTAAAAAAATTAGAGTTTAATTCAATATTACCAAACTAAATAACAAAATGAAATTTACATCAATTTATAATTTAAGCATATATGTAATAAAATATAAAATATAATAAAACAACTTAATGTATTGTTCAACTAAATAATGTAAAAACCTAAGAATTCTATAATACTTATCATTTAACTTTAAAAGAAGACATTATAGATAAAACAATATAATTTAAAATTGTAAAATAATTCATAAATTGAGAAAATATGTTCTTATTTAGCTGAGCGAAAATAGTTTAGCTTGAGCAAAAATATTATAAGAAAATTATATAAAACTAACTTTTATTTATGTTTAAGTATTAACATATATACTGAGGTTTGAAGTACTTTTAAAAGGTATGCAGGTATATTAAACTGTACACAACTATTTACATGGTAAAAAGAAAGAAAAACATAATCAAACTAATAATTTATATTTTTCTCTGTGTTTCTGAACCTGTATATCGAGTACATAGTACAATCATCGTAATTTAAAACATAACTAAAAAAGCAAAATAAGCTAACAAAATAATATTTCAACTTGTGAAAGTAAAATAAAATGAATATATTTACAATTTACATTCTTTTATGATTTAAGAATTCAAATATCAATCCTCAAATAGAATATAGATAGGTTTATCTTCTAGTCACTATCATTTATACTTCATTCCAAGCATATTGATTTCATACGAAAGGATTACATATAAACTCATCTATCAATCATAATACATATCATATCAAGTCAACCATACTAAAACATGTAGATGTATATGTAATCATGATACCTTGATTTCATTTCAATCTTCTAGTTTCATTTCAACCAAAATAGTTATGAACATATAATTTAGTCATCACACATCATATCAATTCAATACTGAAGCATATAAATGCATGTGTACCATAGTACCTTGATTTCCTTTTAATACTCGATACTCTGGTTTCATTTCAACCAAAATGGTTACATATGAACATATAATCCAGTCATCACACATCATGTTAATTCAGTACTGAAGAATATAGATGCATATGTAACCATGGTACCTTGATCTCCTTTCAATCCTTATGACTCTGGTTTCATTTCAGCTAAAATGGTTAAATATGAACATATAATTCAGTCATCACACATCATGTCAATTCAATACTAAAAAATATAGATGCATATGTACCATGATACCTTGATTTCCTTTCAATCCACAATAATCTGGTTCCATTCTAACCAAAATGGTTACATATGAATATATAATTCAGTTACCACACATTATTTCAATTTCATTATACACAACCATATCTATCAAATCATTTATAATTCACAATATTCAAAGCAACCATTGTCTATCAAGCTATCAATGTCAAATTTTATATTATATACATAATCAATTTCATCATAGATAATTTTTGTAATAGAAATTAAAAATTATAATGAAGTATTTTATTAGTTAGAGCATATAACTTAAGTTATTATTGAAAAACTTAAAACAAGTTTTCTTTACCTGAAATGACAATCTTCAAAATAATTCATCCAAACTAGTCAATAACATTAATCCAATCTTTAAAAATATAGAATTCAAACCAAGTTACAGTATAATCTTAATTAAATGAAAAAAAAAATACTTTATTAATTGTTTCTATCAAAATTGATGACAACAATTTTTTTATAAAAAAATATTTTTTTAAATAAATAGAAACTTAATTTAAAATGTGATCAAATTTAAAAAAAAATGAAATGTGGAAAAAAGATCTAACATAAAAAAAAAAAAAAATTGGAAGAGACGGAAACATAGACGAGCAGTATCAATCTCCTATAGGAGTCTTTAAAATGGAATGAATAATGAACACACCCACAATCCTAAACAGCTTTATCATTTATATATTTTTATTCTTGAATTAACAATTGTAAGTTATTTTTCCTTTTCTTTTCTTCCTCCTCCTTTCAATTGTAGGCAATCTAACAGCAGTATTTCCAAGTACAGCCAATATACATGAGTGTAAAAGAGTTGCAAGATAAGAGAAGATTGTTAGGTTAGGGACAAATTTAAAAAATAAAAACAAAAAATAAGAAGAAACAAAAACATTATGATCCTCCATTTAAAAATATTAAATTTTCAAAAGGAAGATTTTTGCACAGTGAAAGATTTTTTGGTGAAAGAAATCGTCTTAACCATCCTAAACATTAAATCTGACATAGTCCTCAATGCAATCATTTAGAACAATTACTAGAAAAATATATATTGTTGTAAAATGAGGCACACGTATCCCCTAACTCTGTGACCATTCTATGAGTTTGGGTGTAGGTCCAACCTAAATAATATCAAGAATTCAGTCTCAGAAGATCATATTTGAGTTATAAACTAAATGATTTTGGTCCTACTTGTGAACGGTCATTTTCAAGTCCATGGATTTAAGAGATAAAATTATTTAATTATTACATCATAAATTTCAGAGATATAATTGCCAAAAGTATAGAATTATAAAAATATAAATAAATTTAAAATAAAAAACGTATTAAAATTTGTTTTGTGATTTCATAATAAATATTGAAATAGTATCATGTGAAAATTTTTGAAAAAATAGAAAGAATTTAATTTTTTCAACACGTTCTGCCTTCATAAACAAAGGGTTATAACACAGTTCTGATGATATTAAACAAAGTGAAAAGGGAAATGGAATTGTGACAAGTAAAGTTTGTTAGTCCTGCAATGTCTTCTAATAATATACATGATTTGTTTGTTTGATAATGTGTCTCATAATTTGTTTCAGATACACATGTTGCTGTCTGCACTAGACTGTTTTTATCTTATTTTTAGTTGTTTATGATAATAAAAAAAATATTTATTATACTGATTATGAAAATGAAAAATTATTATTAAAATTGTAAAAAACGTGGACATAAAAAAAATAATTATAAAAACAAATATTTACTGAATAGATTTTTCCTTAAAAAAACTACCGTAGTCATCACAGGTAGTTTTTATATATATCATTAAATTAATAAATTCTATTAATTTGTAATGGTAAAAATGGAAAAATATAAAAAATTATATTATTAATTATTAAGATAATATCGTATTATTTTTTAATTTAAATCATAATGTTATTAAATCATAATTTAATAACATGGATAATAAAATATTTTATGAGATATATCAAGTAATATACTAATGTGAAACTCGAATTGAAGAATAACATCAATACCATTTGCATTATTGTTTTTAAGCTTCTGAATGTGAAAGAAAAAAAAAATATTTTGATTCCCAGTGTCATAAAAAGCCGAGAAAAACCATTTCAATTTTGTCATTATTTTATCTCACTACTTACTAAGTACTAACTCTAGACCTTTATTTAATGAATTATTTAAATGTCCAAAGATCCAATTAAATAATCTCTCCATGTTTTCAGGACTCAAATTCACTTAAATTATCTTTCCCAACATAATTAATACACTTCAAAACTAGTCAAAAGTGTTCATATATTTTTTAATCATATAATAATACAAGTTTAGAATTCAAGAAACAAATCAAAATAATTTGAAAATCCTAAAATATTTAAGCAATACTTAAATAAAATAAATAAATAAATACGAATTAAAAAATTAATATAAATTCAATTTATCCTAAACTTAAAAATAATATTATTTATTGATTTACTTTTATATATTTTTAATATTATATTTTCATAATCTTTTATGAAATTTAGATATTAGTTAGTTTGTTTGAACAACTTTTAATAACAATTCAAATAATACTATTACTATTATTTTTAAAAGGTATTTTTCTTTATCTTATTTTTAATTTTTTTCCATATTTACTTCTTTGACTTAATTGTTTCTTTTATCTAATTACTTCTTTTCTATTTTGGTATATGTGTCTTAAAATTTATAAAAAAAATATATAAAATCTTAAACCAAGTTAATTGAAGTTATAATTTGATTAGATGTGTGCTATCATATTTTCCATAAAACATCTTTGTAGCACAAGGATCTTCCTATTCATTCATTTTCACATATAAGGACTTTATTGAAGGACCAAACATTGCATAACCCAACTCTGATCTCTCTTCCACACACAAAACCTAATTAATCCATGGAACAATATTGCTTAAAACCTAATTCTCAGAGAAAAATTTGCTGCAACCTAACTATTTGAAAAACCACCTTGATAATTCAATAAACCAAAGATAATAAAATACAATTAATGAAACATTCATAATCATCAATAGAAAAAATATTATTTTGCCTCTAAAGAATGATCTCATTTTCTGAATCATTGACTTGCACAACTTTTTTTTACTAGCTTCTACACCTATCAGAAAACCTACACAAATAAAGAGGAAAAAAAAAGTCTTACAATTTAAGAAATATTTAACCACAATCTTCCTTACACGACATCTACAAAGCTTCTAGGAAAATGGACCTTAAATATGAAAACAACCTCAAAAGGCCTAAACAATGTCTTAAAAATGGCATCTTTTACATTTTTCACTTAGAAAATAATGCAAGTAACTATTCTTAATTTTCATAATTCATAGGACATAGAATATGGTGTTGTCTTTCCATATTATATTTATAAATGTGTGAGTGGATACATTTCTTTAATGATGAAATTGACATAAAAAGATGAGAGTTTCAGAGTAAATGATTGGCCATGTGACATAAGAGACAAATTGTGTGTGATTGGTGGAAACCTGCAGGTGGATGAGATGAGATGATGGATCATCCATACACACTACCCAAAGGAAGAGGAAAGATGCCAAATACTCTTATTCAAGTTTCTTCCCCTATAAACAAATATTTTTAACAGCAAATAAATAAATTAAAACAATTTTAACTGTCCATAAACAATTAAACAATAGATTAAAATAGTAACACATTCAACAAAACAGCTAATATTATTTTTTTATTGTTTTGGTGAACAGTTACAGTATTAAGAAATTGTGGTGGTCACTGATCCAAAGCAAAACATTTTCGTACACGACACTCACCTTGATGCGCTAGAAGATGATATGCAACAACACAACAGAACAGATCCAATGTTCAAGATTACTGTAATTTTTTTGTCATAATTTATTGTTTCATTTCGATAACTTTCTTATGTTTTGGTTGGCTAATGAAATAAGAGGCAAACAAGATTATCTTTTCTTTTTCAGAAAAGAAGGAAAAACAATGTTCGCATTCACGTTGGAAAACACATTTTATACCGTATATTTTATATAAAATATGGTTCATGATAAAAAAAAAGGATAACTACATTATTGTCTATATAAAATTTAATGCTTATCTTTTTATAGATTTTTTTCCTTCAAAAGTTTGCAAGTTGCAAGTAATTAATTAACTAATTATAATTATTAGTAGGTTAAAAGATTCTTATTAAGTTATTTGCGAGATACCGACAAAACACTTTATCGACTATTAAGATTATACATTAACAATTTTGCCAATCGATACAATTTTATTTGATTTTATTATATATATATATATATATATAATTATGTATGATGCATTAGGCTTTGATCTCTGTTTGATTATATATATACATATATAACATAATAAATATATATATATATATATATATATATATATATAAAGAGATTTAATTATATATTTTTATAATTTTAAGAACTAAAATTTTATTCAGTTAATTTTTTTTAATTTTGGTTGAATACTCTTTTACTCCACTATTCAACATTATTCACGTCATAAATTATTATTTATTATTTAAATATTAATACTAAAAAAATAACAAAACTTTAGTAAATAATAAATTATTATAATAAAGATAGACAAATAGATAAAGCATTTATATGTGTTTCCGTTGCCACAAAATCAACAAATGAGAAAAGAATCTGTAAACAAAAATAATTCAATGCTAAGGAAAAAAAGTAACACATAAAAAAAATTTAACCAAAATCATCAAACATTTGTATCCTTGTAATCATCATGTTATTAATTATAGTATATGATAATTTTCTCTCTCAAAATTAATAATTTAATTTTTAATAACAAAATAGAACAACTAATTAATTCAAATAAAAATTAATTTGAATTTATAAGATATAATAGATTTGATGTTGATGCCAAATATATTTAAATTAAATAGTTATGAATTTAAAATATAAATTAATTTTTAAAAATTAAATCAATACATTTCAATTAAATACATCTTAATTTTAAATATAGTCTATTTTCCCAAAATTTGTTTGGATGTAGGATTTTTAAAAATTCAATCTTAACCTTATGGCTAATTTAGCTAAACCTGGTAGTCTATTATACCCTGAATTGGGGTACACATAAGAAAAGAAGTCACAAAAAAAACTCAAAGAAAATTCTAAAATACATGTTCATGATCCCACACCACTGTAAAGATTGGACCACCTGATTATTACGTTTATCCAACTATTCAAAACGTGTAGAACAATAGAAATATTGAATAAACTGTATTTTTTTTCTGAAAATAACAATGGAATAGAAATAAATTTTTTTGAGTATATATATATATATATATATATATATATATATATATATATATATATATATATATATAAAAAAAAAAAAAAAAGAGAGTGAGAGAGAAAAAACAAAAAAAAAAAAAAAAAAAAAAAAAAAAAATATATATATATATTTTTTTATAAAATTTAATTT
>Ga0099824_1007346_pt1 | contig 14646 bp, 5 predicted proteins | sample SiratrowhiteBW_FD_76837 | JGI IMG/M metagenome (GOLD analysis project Ga0099824, IMG submission 76837) | Root nodule microbial communities of legume samples collected from California, USA - Siratro white BW | ecosystem: Host-associated > Plants > Roots > Nodule | place: USA: California...
TATATATATATATATATATATATATATATATATATATGAAATAAATGTTTTTTTAAAAGGATAATCAATCTTTAAAGATGATAACAACGTAACTTACAAAATAATAAACTATTTAATATAAATATTGAATATGTTACATTATAATATAAAAAAAGTTATGTTTATTAATTTGTTTATTTAATCGAGTTATATAACAATAAAATTATTACTCTGAAAAATCATTAAAGATAATTACTTATTATTTTTAAAATAAATAAAATATTAAAACTAAAATTATATTTAAAATTAAATAATACAATATATAATAAAATATTTTATTAAAAAGTATTTAATCTGATATTATATTTAAATATAGATAACACAATATACATTTCCTAAATATTTTGTTAATATTTTTACCAAAACAATCCTTCATTCATCATTTTAAAAGATATTTTATTATATCATACGTATAAAGAATTATTTATTAATGATTCTGATATTAATAGACAAGTTTAGAAAATACAAAAAGAATAATAGTTGAGATAGGCAGGAAACCTCTTTATGATTATAAAATTATGAAATTATCTTCATTGTACTTTCATCTTGCAGGTTTTATACAATCTTGTAGGTTTTACATTATCCTAGCATTGACTTTTTCTTGAGATGTGAAACAGAAAAGCACTTGAAACTTTGATCTTGTAGTGACATCTTAAAGGAAGAAATAAACTTGATCACCCTCTTTTAAAAATATTATTACATTAGGTTCTTCAATAAAAAGAAGGGTGTCGGAAAAGGTTTTGCTAGGCAGTGGGCTCCAATATTTTAATTCAAAGCTTGCGTGGCCTCAAACTGAAACATTCAAAATCAAAGTCCTTCTATTCATAGTGAGAGGTGTATTTTATAAATCTTAGTTATTTGTTTCATTATCTTCTGAATTTTTAACAAATATTATATAATATTTAATGTTTGTATTTTTCTCAACCGATTTCAAGTATCATAAGTAGATATTTCCATTATTTTTGTCTAAGATTTTGGGTCATTTCATTGACTCTAATGGAAGCATCCTCTTTAGCAGCGGAACACTCAAAAAGAAAATTCAACTTGTTCCCAAAGTTTCTTATAGAAACTCGGGAGGCCCTCACTTCTCATGAAGGATCCTTGGTGGTGATCCTAGGAGAATTCTGCAATTTTTAATGACTTCAAAAAATAAGAAGACAAGAAAAATAGCATAGTCAATTCTCATTCAATTCAAAGTGACTACAAAGGGTAGGGTAGGCCTTTATTTATAGGTTTGAGGGCTCCTATCACTCAATGTTTTAGGAGATATGGGACAAAAATGAGTGAAAAGTTCAGCTGCTTGGAAAACTAGGTGTCTCATGTAGAAGGATTCTCACATTGCTTTGTTTGTTGTATTTTCATATGTTTATAAGCTCCATGGTGCCTTGAGTGAATGCTTGGTTGTTTGGCTTGAGCATATGGTCATGTGGTCTCCTTTTGGCCTCTTCAATTAGGGTTTTTACTTTCCTAATGAGGAAGGATGCACTTTAGGGCTTTGACTCCCCAAGTCAAACCCTAAACCCTAATTAGGTCCAAAATTAGCCCTCTTATGGCTTTAAATTTTTTACATAAGAGATAAACTATGCCTATACAAAAGTCTACTCCTATTTTTATACAATGTTACTTATTTACATTTTACAATGCCAAGAAGAAAAGAAAAGGAAGTATATAATAGTCCATCCTCCATAAGAGATGTGTCTTATGAGGCCTTTCTTCCTCCATTCTCCAAGTCATGACCCTAGTCAAAGGCCCAACATGTGGTCTTTCAAATGGTCGTCCATCAAAATCCTTTTGTTAGTGATTAGTAAGTCTTATAACTGACCCATTAAATGAGTTACATTCCCTTATAATAAGAATTTAGACTAACAAATAGTACACAACACCCTAGCATTAAGCCAAACTAGGCGAAAAGACTTTCAATAAAGAGTGTTATTCAACTTTTGGATGTCCGACTTATCCATAACGGTACACTTCGCAAGTAACTTTTGATGTTCAATGTCGATCATAAAAAGTGAAATATGGATCCATATGTTTGATAAATTGAGATTGAGTCTTATGGTTGTAAGTCAAATCCTAAGCCCCATTGTGACGTGTGTCCTTCTCCCCTTATATCTTTGTATTTTACCTAAGAATGGTGTGGAATATGCAACAAAATTGATGAATTGAAGGTAGAAGAAAGGTTCATGTGAGGTGACCTAGGTGAAGAAATGATTGTGAGAGAGGTGAGACCAACTCTTACAAAGAGTCATGAGCTATAGACATTAAAGTCGTGCTAACCTAGAGGATTGCAAGAATAAGTGAGACACCATTTTGACAACAACTCTCTACTCATTCAATGTTGAGTTTCTAAATAGGCAGTACACTCGTTTATAGTGTGTGTGGTTGACCCAAAATGGAGCCAAATCTGAAAATTACATTCAAAATTTAAAAACCTGGATATAATCTAGCCAATAGGAGCATGTTACTTGTCATGCATGCATCTCATGCCTCCTTCACTCATTTAACACATGTTTAATGCATTTTGTAAGGTCTTGTGCTCCATGTGTAGCACTCTACTTACTCCCTAAGTGTATTAGGGTTTCATTGGGGCTTGTTTAAGCCCACTTGATGCTCCAAAGCACTCCAAACACTAGTTTTAACCCTACTCTACTTGAGACTAAAATATAAGACCCAACCCTATTTTACTTGGCCCAAATACATAGCCCAAATAACTTTTTCTTGATGTTCAATACTTTCTAAAAGGATCTCTTCACAATTGCATTTGGGTTTGATTAGTTAGTTGGAGGCTTAATCAGATTCAGACAAACTCAATCTTTTCAAAAGTTCTTAAACAAGACTCTGGTTTTGTGTCATCTTTATTATTTGACTTAAGTGGCTATGGCATATGCGATCACATTATTTGTATAGTGTGTTAAGTTTATTCATAATGATATTTAAGACTTACAAAGGCCTCACTCTTTTTTATTTGTTTTTTTTTTATATGTATCTACAGTACGAATAACTTGCTTAATAAAAGTTGGTTCAAAAAATCTTTTGGAGATCTTCTTTCGAATATTGACTCATAAGGAGCCTGGTTTAAATATTTGTAGGATATATATATATATATATATATATATATAGTCTTTATTCTTATGTAGAACTCTTAATATTGTACAAAACTTATATGTTTTTGTAATATATTATGAATAATTATAAAGATGTAAAATATTGACATTCATTTATATCTATGAGGATATGTTGTAATTAATGTTCTCTTTAAGAAGCTATTATTCAAAAAAAATGTATTCTCAATTTCTAATTAAATAAAAAATATTTATATATTTGTCGAGGTGTTTCAATTCTCAAACTACGAATACAAATTATTAATTTCCTTCCATTATGATGAATCAGTTGTATGCCCTAATAGTCCATCACATTTTCTTTCATTTGCATGTCATATAAGGTTCTCTGCATTATTAACATTAGCAAACAAATGTTTAAATCATGAAATTATTGGAAGATACCACAATACTTTTGTAAGAAGGCCATTTTTGTGTTATATCATCATTATCATCATCCTTTACTTTATATTGTGATACCCCACATCTTAGATGCTTATTAAATGCTTGAAACTCTTTTATATAAATATACAATCGTTACGATAAATATGTATTTTCTTGTACTCTATAACAATCAAGCACAATATTTTCTTCGTCTCACAGTGATTGGTTGACAATGTATTATCTTATAGAAGCATTTTCTGCAACAATCATTGTAATTCAATGAATTTTGTACTCATTCATCTATTTATTGCCTTAATATTAATCAATCTTAATATTGTTGACAAATGCATGAAATTTGTACAAATCAAACACAAAGGTGTCTCTTAATAATCTTTCAAGGGATTGTACATATGTGCTTGTTGGAAACATTCTTGTCCAAATTTGTTAAAAATAAGGGAAGATTGTTAATAAAGGTCAAACACATTGCAATCTCGAAAATGTTTTGGTGATGAACCTTGATATCCTTGAAGATTTTGTATTATGAGTTGGAATGTGTAGTCCTTAATTGTGTATTTTTTTTTGTGCATATAGGAAAGGATTGAATTTAAGTTCAAGAAAACAACTTATATAGCCTCGAGTGATTTGTGAAAATGCTTTAAAAAGTTTAACAAAGTATTTCCATAACTTTTTCATCAATATATTGTGTGATAATTGATTATCATTAATAATAATTAATTATACTTTGGTCAACACAATTTATTTCAACCTACTTTCTGGTGATAATCAACTATCTTTCTAAATAATCGATTAAGTATTAATTTTTTTTAAAAAATCTTTCATTGTGCATTTAACCATTTAGATATTTATTATAATCCATTATGCTTTCATTTGGCTTCAAATCTTTTTCACTATTGTGCATTTAATTGATTATCAATTATCATAATTAATTATTCTTTATAAAACAACTTTTTCATTCTTACATAGATAATTGATTAGGTGAAACACTAATTGATTATATTGTTCCAAGTTGTGTCTCAGAAATAAATAAGAATAAAATAATTGATTATGACTTAACATAATCAATTAAGTAAAAACTAAAATTTCTTTATAAACAGTTTTTGAGATTGTTTTTTCATAAGAAATATTTTACAAAGCACAAAATCTTTGAGAATGTATATAAACAATCAATAATAGAAAAAACACATTCTATGATAGGGTACAATGTCGGTTAAAATGAATCTGATATAAAGAGAAATGTGGTTGCATTTTTAAAATTATCTAAACATATATTACATTGGTTGTGCACAAACTGATGTAATTAGCACCATTCTACATCGGTTGATCGATGTAAAAAAGGCATCGCCAAACACAAAATAAAAAAAAAGTTTTAATTAAAATTTGGAGCTACACATATTACATCAGTTGGTGGGGTAATCGATGTAATAGAGACCTCACTCTACATCAGTTATAGGTCATAACTGATGTAGAATGGGAAACATTTGAATTAAATAGAAATTTTGGAGTTTTGGCAAGGGGATATGACATCGATTCTCCCAATAATCGATGTAATATCCCCTCCCTAAAACCTAAAATTAGCCCCATTTTCAATTTCTGTTCCCTTTGCGCTTGCTTGTGCCTTCGTTGCTCTCGCTTCCTTCTTGCGCTAAATGCTTTCGATTCGTTCTCGGATTCAGTTCACTTTGGGTTTACATTCAGTTTTCTTGTATGTTCGTACTCTTCATCTCGCCTTGACTTCCAATGTGCATTTCATGAACAAATTAAAAGAATTCCAGTGTTAACTGCCTAACATAGTGCTAGACCATCTAACATCAAATAAATGATAGTATAGATAAGAGAAAGTTAACCCCAAGTCATCTCCCAATGAATCTAATAGTAAATTCAGACAATCAATATTCAAAACTTATTTACAATAAAGAAAGTTAGAAATAATAGTAAATTAAAGAGAGAGTTTTGAGGATTGTTGTGCAAGAAATTAAAATAGATTATTTAAAAATAATAAAGAAAATAGGTTGACTCTCAAGTTCTTTCACAAAAAATTCTTCCTTAGTTTTCTTAAGATTATTATCCTACAATTCTCCTCCCAAAGTTGAATTCAATCAAACAAATGTCAATCAAATTCAATAGAATTTTATTAGCGAAACAAGCATCTACTAAATATTCAATATCTCACCTCGTCTCTAAGCGTATACTCAATGAGATGTATATCTTTTATCTCTTGACTAAGTGTATAAGAAATTGATTAAGACTAAGCGAATTAACCAAGAACTCTAATTAAAGGGGAAATAATTGAATTCTCAACAAGTGTTAAAAGACAAATGCTTTTCCAAAAACAGATTTCAGAAAGACCAACAATGTAGAACAATTGTTATAGAGAATGTAAAGCACTAAACTTTATTAAATAGAAGCCTCAGAATTCATTGTGAAATCACAAGAGAATCAGCCCAAAAGAGTTTAGCCTTCCATGATGGAGGCATAAGAATTACAAAGGAAAATATAACTAGAATTTATGTTATGCAGTAGTGTTTGTCCTTCATGTCTTCTCCAACCTCTATTTATAATCTCATTTTCTTCAAGAAATTAACTCAGATTTAATTCTCAAATATTGTCGTTGCAATTATCATATGTTTCCTTATACGCCAAAGATTAATTTTATAAATATCTTCTTTCCAGTAAAGTTGTAGAATTTTCATCTCCCAATTTCTTTCAGATGTTTTATTTTCAAATTTTATTCCAAACACCAGATCATATTAATTGAATCTGCTGCAAAAGATATTGTAGAATATTTTAAGAATATTTACTCTAAATCAAGTAAGAACTGCGGAGGATCATCTTTTTAGGAAATATGAAGAATATCTTTGCAAAAGATTTGATTGAATTTGAAATCCATATAATATCTTCAAATAATTAGAATCAAGAAAAGTAAGATAATATGCTTAAAATCCAAATTTAACCAATAATCTCAATTAAGTTCCAATTAATCCTAATTGGGTGAATCTTATTTAAAACAATAGATTTATTCTCAATTGCAATCTAAGAAAGTCAAGGTTAAAAGTGTGAATAACAGTATACTCATCATAGTGTATTGCCATTCTCGAGTGTCATTATAGAGTGTCATTCTAGTGTGTGCCATTTTCAAGTGTCATTCAACACTCCATCACCATTTTTGTGAGTCATTTATCACTTCACATCACCATTTTTGTGTATCGTTGATCTTCACATCACCATTCACTTCATGTCACCATTGTCGGGTTCCATTCATCACGTAGTTGCCATTCAAGTCTTTGCCTTCACATATACAAGAGGTATGTACACCTTTGCATTTAACTTTGAAATGTTGGTTGGAATGGTGTATGTATGCTTCGAATGCTTTCTTTGTATGCTTGGAATGCTTGGAAGACGTGTATTTGATTATGATTTTGTGTTATTAAATTTATATATATAGAGAGCATGTTGGTATTGGGTCCGAGGATGTTTGATCCTCAACAATTTCTTTTAATGTTGGATACATGAAAGTCGAATAAGTGATGTGTATGAGAAAGGCATTGAAGAGTTTCTACAATTTGCTTAACGAAATTAAGTAGAAATACATGGAAGATATTATTGTCCGTGTGTAAATTATTTGAATCGAAAAAGACTACATATTGAGTTGATACGAGAGAATATTATTTGTGATGGTTTCTTGGAGAGCTATACAACATGAACTTGGCATGGTGAAGTTCTAGACCTACCATATGTATCTGAGACTGAATGTGAATATTTTAATATACATTCTAAGGAGCGCATGGAGGACATGATCCGTGATATTGGAGAAGATAGTTTCCATGAAGCACATGTTTATGATTCATTGAGAGATGATTCAGTGACAAAATTGTATTTCGGTCATTCAGGTTTCACAGGTTTGTCAATAGTATTAACATTATTTAATATCAAGGCAAGAAATGGATTGACCGATAAAAGTTTCACTGAATTGCTCGAGTTGTTCTATGAAATACTTCCAGAAGGTAATACAATGTCGACCAATCATTATGAGGTGAAGAAGATATTGTGTCCGATGGGAATGGAGTATCATAAAATACATGTTTGTCTCAATGATTGTATATTGTATAGAAAAGAGTTTGAAGGATTGCATAAGTGTTGTAGATGCGGGTTATGACAATACAAAGTAAAGGATAATGACGATGGTGAAGAAGACATGAAAAAGGATCCTCCTGCAAAAGAATTATGGTATCTTCCAACCATACCGTGATTCAAACATTTTTATGTCAATGTTAAGGATGCAAAGAACTTTACGTGGCAAGAAAATGGAAGAAAATGTGATGGGTTGTTACGACATGCTGTCGATTCCCCACAATGGAAGAAAAATGATTATGTGTATCCTGAGTTTGGGAGTGACCAAAGAAATCTCAGACTTGGTCTTAGAACAGATGGAATGAATTCATACGGTAATTTAAGTAGCAAACATAGTTCATGGCCTATTTTGGTCATTATTTATAATTTGTCGTCTTGGTTGTGTATGAAGTGAAAATATATGATTTTGTCTATGATGATATTAGAACCAAGGCAATCCGGAAACGATATAGATGTGTCGCGACCTCATCGATGATGGCGGACGACAATCTGAAAATTTAAAATGTTGGAAAAAATGGGGTGAGAAAGAGATAAAGTCGCCACCATAGTTTATTATGAAAAACTATAGAAAACCAAGAACAGGAGAAGGTGGTCTATGAAACAGAGACGGATTCCAAAGTCAGTTACGTGTGGGGAAGGTATTAGCACCCCCACAACGCTTGTCCTAAGACAATACCTTTAATTGAAAGAGTGAAACGAGTGTGGTTTTATAGAAAGTTTATTTTTTCGCAAAATAGAATTAAAAACTGCAAATAAAAAAAATAGTTTTAAAGTTAAAGGACCCGACAAGGATTGACCTTGCTCCTACATATTTTCATCCATGGTGGTCAAAAATCAAGGCATACGTAGTCCTAAAAGAAAGTGCATTTAAAATTTGTTATTTTTTTAATTTTTATAAATTTTGTAATTTTTTATTATTTATGATATGGTACCGTATCTAGATACGGTTCTGCGTCTATAGGGACCGTAAAGCAGCTTGTGCCGCTTTGGTCATGCGGTGCCACTTTAGGTGTAAGGTCATAGCAAATGGAATGTGCATGAGATGCGGCATTCGACATACAGTAGTAGTATTGAGATACTATAAGAACACACATTGAAGCAACATTCGGTGTTGCATAAGGGAAGGCAGTTATATGGGCAGGACGACGTCATTCGGCATCGAGATGACGTCATGCGGTTTTGCTGAGAAAGTATATAGGATGGCGTCACTCGACTCACGAAATAACGTCATACAGTTTTGGGAATGAAGTATGTAGGATGACTTCATTCGATTCCCAAGTTGACGTCATGCAATTTTGTTAAGGAAATGTAGGAGGACGTCACTTGGCACCGAGATGATGTCATACGGTTCTGAGAAGGAAGTATGTAGGATCACATAATTCGACTCTCAAGATGACATCATATGGTTTTGGTAAGGAAATATTTAGGATAACATCACTCGACACTGAAATGACATCACTTAGCACTGAGGTGATATTAAGAAAAATTATCTTCACGTTTCTCTTTATATTGATTTCATTTTAACTGACATTGTATTATATCGTGAATGTATCTCTTTTATTAGTGTAAAATGGGAGATATTTAAACCTGTCGAAGAGATATTTTGCAATTTCTCTATCCCTATCTTTATTATTTTTCTTTTCAATTGCAAGAAAATCTATTAATAAAGTGTTTTAATCAAGTGTTTGAACAAAGATTTTTAGAATATTAGTAGATAAAAAAACTTTAAAAGAAAAATCCCTTTCATTTCTAATAATATTATTAAAGTGTACTGTCCTACAATTTTACTTCGGATACATTATTTATAATAAATTTGTTTACATATATTTAAATTTTAAACATATATTCCTAAAATGTGTTTTCGTAAAATCTTATTTAACATATACGTTTGTAATATATATTTATATTTAATAAATATTTTTTTATATATAATTATCACATGTATAACATATATATTTCTAGAAACAAGCATAGACATGGTTTTATTATAACTTCATTTCTTCACTAAAACTTGTTATGTGGGCAAGAATAACATCAAACTATTATAATAATAAATAATTTCCATATAATTTTAAATTATTTTAAATATATATAATCATAAAGTTGAATAAAAATCATAAAATATATGATCAAAGGATTTAAAAAAAGTTTATTTATAATAACATTTATAGGAAAAATAAAATTTGTTGATGAATAAAAATCCTTTAAAAAAATTCACTAAATATTTCATTCTTGTTTTGTGACAGATAATTTGTGTATATGACAAAAATCCTTTAAAAAATATTACTAAATATGTAATATTTATGATATGATGCGTTATATAACAGAATTTTTTCTTGAAAAAAATTATCGCAATATTTGTTACTAGAGTAAATTTGTGAATTCTGTACAGCTATTTGTGACAAATATTTTAAATTGGAAAAATATTGGTCTTATAATTTATCACAAGTTCACTTATTCTACGTTCTTCACAAATTTTTTGAATTTCTTAGAATATATCGACAAATTTCACGAATTATCTGTTACAAAACTTTATCACTTTAGTTTTTTTAGTATATTATCACAATTAATTTAACCAATATTTTCATTAGAAAGAAACTAGATCTTTAGAAGTAATACTATTAAAAAGAAGACACGTGATCTTAAGATAAGAAAAACAAACTAAATTGCCTTGAAAGAACTCAATTATTGAGCAGATATGAACAAGCTGTAATTAGCAACACATAATGTGACATGTATGAAATAAATTAACTCAACACGTGTCCCGCGTGATAAAGTCACCATCCGTAAAACTTCAGAAAATTATTATGTTTAAGAAAAAAACAATTGGTCACTTATTTCGTTATAATATTAATTCAAACGTCATTGAAATTATTAATTTGCCAATTAATTAAGCTTATCTTTCTATCATCCCTTAGCAAGCTAATTAGATTATTTCTTTGTATTATTTTCGATGTTTTAACCATTTTTCTAAATTTCACATGTTTCTTTAATGGGTAAATTTGGAGTATTTTCTGCCAATGATAATTTTTAAGATGTTGAAAGAATTTAAGTAAAATACTGCTTTTTATACGAATTTGGTATTGAGAGATATATTTAATATTTTAATAGTTAAATTTTCAACTTTTTTTATCAATAGACAATTTTAAATTAATACAAATATTAGTACAACGTTACTAAGTACATAATTACGAAAGTTACATAACAGATATATTATAAACCGAAAAGTCGCTCCCACCTAACCTTTGTAAAGGTGTTCCCAAATAATTCATATATTTACTATAACAATCTAAAAGCAAAAGCAAATACACGAGTTCATCTATTCTTAGTAATTACAAAAATGTAGTGTAATATGCATGGGCTCCGTTTTCTTTTATCTTTCATCCAAATCATTTAATGTTCTATTTCTTGTATTGACTATTGTCAGTGTTTGATATTACACCTATTTTCTAGACTCAAAAGTTGTACTTTAATATTTTGTGGCTCTCTCTTTTTTCTTTTTTTTTTTTCTAACTTCTCTTACCTTTTAAACTTTTACTCCAAATCATTTAATGTTTTATTTCTTGTATTGACCATTATCAGTAACAGTACACCCATTTTCTGCACCCAAAAGTTGTACCTTGATATTTTGTGAATCTCCTTTTTTTCCAACTTGGTTTACCTTTTCAAACTTTAACTTAATATATATTACTCCAAAACTATTGTTGAAAAATTAGACATTGAATTTTATTTATCCTATTGTACCAGTCCTATAAGTGAAGCAAAATTTATTATTATGCCCACCAAACTATTTTCCTTTCATTGCACATTTATTTCTTTTTCTCCATAAACACAAGTACATATCATATTGTAATTCACATTTCCTTTTTACATAGATTTACTGCTCTATTTATGTTGCCAAAAATGTTCGTCCAAAGTACAAAGAAAAGTTGTAATATTCACCCATTAATAACATGATTTTCACATCCATTCTGCTCTACCACAACCATAAAACATGGCCTTAAATTTCATGTTCTGATTTGCAAAAGGGACGGATAAGATCAAAATCAGCTTCGAGAACATTTCTTTCCTTCCATTGATCTTTGGTTTCAACATTCTCCAAACACAAAAGTTCACCTTAGGTTTCCTAATCATTCTAAAAGTGGATTTTGATGGGAAATTGGTTATTGTTCTATTAAAACTAAATACGCAGGTTTTACTGTATATATCACACAAATATTTGCCTTCAAGACTCACTCATCTATCTTATCCTCTTCAATTTTCATCTCACTTAAAACGTTTTCAAGTTGCCTTAGGATCTACCTCTCCCATTCAAAGATCAAATTTATCAATCACGTCACCCTTTTAATCAGGTAACATGTACAATATGTTACACACCTAACAGATGGATTTTTTTCCTATTCTAACCATCTATCATGCTAGAATTTAATTTTATTTCCTTTTATTCATCTTTCTTTTAATCTTATCTTCAAATTATTTTATATAATTATTTTCTCTATATGTTAATATTGTGTTAAATATTTAAATGTGAATTTAATTTAATATTAAATAAAATTAAAAAATTGAACGACATATAAAAAGCACAAATTTAATATCTTTAAGTCTTTTTATTGAATATTAAATTTTTATGTGACTCTAACTCATCTTTCATTATGTTTGAAGTCTCTCTCATGTTTCTTCTCTGAATTCTTCCAACATGTTGAATTCATTTATGTTACCAATCTATCTTGATTCGGATCCTACACTATACTTTGATCTCAAGATCTTATATCATATCACATGTTAAAATTCTCATTTCCGTTTGTTCAACAAAGCTTTATTGAACTAATTAACATGTTTCACCTTTAACCCTCCTTTTGCCTACAAATATTTTCACATCTTTCCCAATATATATTTTTCCTCTTAACATCACAATCCCACAAAAAGCGCTATGCATACAACTTTCAAAACGCATAGCCTCCCTGCATACATTTGCACTTCCCCTTTAGCTTCTTTCTCATTTTCAGAAGTCCTTATTACCTCCCTTATTTGATTAGCTCCAATAGGCATTCTCAGGTATTTGAAAGAGAAGGCCATGGTCTCATAGTTCAGCTTATCAATCATTGCTTTTATATGCATTTTATCTAACTCGAATGCACCGAACCTACTCTTATGTGAAAATTCATCTTTAATTCGGACACCAATTCATTGCCTTAATATAGTTTTTACATTTTTCCATGTTGCCTAAAAGTAATGTGTTATCTAAAAAGTGTGAAATTATTACATTCATTCTTTTGCGATGGTATCGAGGGTTAAGAAAAGTCGGATAAGGATATGATAACTATGAAAAAAAGAGAACAAAGAATATGATAGCATGGAAGAAGGTTTTTTATTGAATGTTTTTTCTTTATTTACAATAGCTCACTTAATTAATATAAAATTATAGGAAACTAAATATAGAAATTATTCTAAATAAATACATTTGATATTATCTGGTATTCTATTGATATTCTCTGATACTCCCTTGATTATCTTTGATATTCTACTTCTTTGTTTCTTTGATACTCCTTTGATTATCTTTCTGATATTCTTACTGATATTCTCTTGATTATCTCTTATATTATCTTGATTATCTATGATATTCTCTTGATTATCTCTTATATTCTACTGATTTGTTTCCATAATAATAATAATATTCTAACACTCCCCCTCAAGGTGAGCAGTGGGATCACCATTGCTTAGCTTGCTGAGGACACGGGTAAATGTTTTACCTGTAACAACTTTGGTGAAAGTGTCTGATAACTGGTCTTTTGACTTTACAAACGGAAGCTCAATACTGTTATCCTCAATCTTCTCCTTGATGGAGTGTTTGTCCACTTCAACGTGCTTGGTTTTGTCATGTTGTGCAGGGTTCTTTGTTTTCATAGCTTCTTGCCATTCGCCCTTCTTACTGGCTTCATGAACTATTTTGGGAATAAGAAAAGCTCTTGCAATATCTATCACTCCTTCTCTGGTTATCTTCATAGGATACCTGGAATTTCGAGGAACATGTTATGGAAAATATCGGTCAGGTGGTACCTCTCTGTTTCTTCTTGGCAGAAGTGTGAAAGGCTCTGGTTCTTGTGCTAACCTGTCACTATTAGTGACTTCATTCATAACAGGAGATAACTTAGTAGGAAGTGTGAAAGACTCTGGTTCTGGTGCTAACCTATCATTATTAGTGATTTCATTCATAACAGGAGACAACTCAGTTGAGTGAAGATCACTTACCTCTTGTTGGACATTCTCAGAAGGATCCTCATTGGTTGTGTTGGTCCCTCCTACGTTGATAGAGACATGTTCGTTGGCTCCATCTACTTGCTCTTTTGAAACAGTTTCTTGGCAACTAAGGTTACTTAACCAACTTGGTGGTTCACTAGTTTTCTCCCCTTGAACATCAAGTTGGCTACTAAAGAAATATTCTGATTCTAAAAGATCACAATCTATAGTCACATATATATAATGAGTGGTTGGGTTGTAACATCGATACCACTTTTAATGTGTAGCATATCCAACAAAGACACATTTCTCAACACATTGATCAAATTTGATTTCGTTAGCTTTGGGAATATGAACAAACACAGAGCACCCAAAAACTCATGGTGGTAACATTTGGACAAGAAGGGTATGAGTCTGAGTAGCTAGGATCTGTAGGGATGTTCTGTGGTTAAGGGTCTAGAAGGGTAGCCTGTTCAAAAGATAGGCCGAGGTAGCAACAACTTCGGGCCAAAACCGTGTTGGAACCCGTGCATCAAAAATCATGGCCCGAGTCATCTCTAGTAGCTTACAATTTTTCTGTTCTGCTACACCATTATGTTGGGGTGTGTTTGAACAAGAAGTTTGATGAATTAAACCATTTTCTCTGAAAAACTCTTGCATTGATTTGTTAACAAATTCTCCACCATTATCTGATCTAAGTACTTGGATTTTCTTGCCAAACTGAGTGTGAATCATTTGA
>Ga0099824_1007348_pt1 | contig 14643 bp, 9 predicted proteins | sample SiratrowhiteBW_FD_76837 | JGI IMG/M metagenome (GOLD analysis project Ga0099824, IMG submission 76837) | Root nodule microbial communities of legume samples collected from California, USA - Siratro white BW | ecosystem: Host-associated > Plants > Roots > Nodule | place: USA: California...
CAACAAAAAAAAAAAAAAAAAAAAAAAAAAAAAAAAAAAAAAAAAAAAAAAAAAAAAAAAAAAAAAAAAAAAAAAAAAAAAAAAAAAAAAAAAAAAAAAAAAAAAAAATTCAGAGGAAACGTTTAGGCCATACCTTTTCCATAAGATGTCAAAAATCATAAGCATGCATTTGATATCACACAAAACTTTACATGAACATAAATACCAACGAAATAGCAAGAGAAGTAATAGGCATACCGCACACTCTACCACACAAAGACAAGGATTAACATATCAGGACTCGTGTGACCTCAACATAACAGCAAAACAATCGCAACTACAAACCCACCTTAAATATATTCTTGCATACAAAACTCTGACTTCTATAACATTTGACATTATAGATGGTTTACATACCAGACAATAGAGTTAGCTCTCCGCATAAAAACATCAAAGAAACAGATATGAAAATATTCAAAATATTATACAGACAAAGAGGGTAAGAAAAAACGACAAAACATTATACCAATATGAAAAAAAAAAAAAACGACATGCATGGAACGTGTACCAAAATTGTGTCTTCCGGATAATAAAAATCACTGTGGCTGTGATGTTTGTGTCTGGTGCAGCTTGAGGCTATCGACATGCAACTGAGGAAGAGGTTCAGAGAACAACTTTGTGGTGGGTTTTCCCATGGTTTGGTGTTTAGAAGGCAATGGCGGAGGTGGGGGCTGAGATTTGTATATCTGATCACGAGTAAGGTTGTTGTCAAGTTGATTTCCACTCTCGGGAGATTCCACGGAAGTAATAGATATATCCTGAGATTGCGATTGATAGGTTTGTGGTTCCTGATTTTCGTTGTAAGGGACCTGAACACATGGTGCAGTTTCGGGGTGTGTTAAGTAGTTGTGCGAGCTACGTGGTAGATGGGAATTTATAGATGAAAGATTTACATTCATTGATGCTTGGGTAGAGACAGTAACAGGCACAAGGTATACAGGGCACATATGATTGGTTTGATGAAGCAGATGGTGCGAAGGAGGATGAAGAGGTGTTGCAGGGTTTAGGGGAGTATGAAGAGGTAAAAAGTGTGTAGCAGATTGCAGAAACTGAAAATTTGGGCTTTCCACTTGATTAAACCGTGGAAGTGAAGAATAGCCTACATCCACCTTTGCATTATTGGAAATAAAGGGGATTTCCCTTTCAACTTGTACACTTGCCTCCGAAGCATGAAGCAGAGGGTCCTGGGAATGGGAACATATATTGTGGCGGTGCAACATGATTCTGGAAACAGTAGTATCACTAAAACAAAACACAACCAGTATCCATCATTAAAATATTGAAAAAGAAAAGAAAAAAAAAAGTGACTTGGTGAAGAAGCTTAGGGATAATTGATTGATAGAATACCTTGGAAGGGAATGGGAGGAGGAGGGGAAGTGGTGGTCATGGAGAGGTGGAGGAAGACGAGGGGTGAAGGAAGCGGAGGAAGAGGAAGAGGAGCCGAAAGAGGAGGCGGTGTCCTGCATGATGGAGGAGCTCTTGAGGGCGTCCAAGAACCATGACTCGCTTTTGGGGTGGCGGAAAGCGGGGAAGACGAAGAGTCTGATGCGGGAAGAGGACCGGTGGTGCTCGTCGACCAGGATGTGGAGGTCTTCGTCGGAGGCCAGGGAGATGAGGGAGTCCAGGTGGAGGTGAGGGAGCTGGTACTTGAGAGTGAAGGGGTATTGGAGAGAGAGGAGTGTGGAGAGGTGGGAGTGGAAGGAGGAGAGCGTGGCGAGGGTGCGGCGGGGGATGGAGAGAATGCGGGTGTCGCCGCCGGCGTAGAAGAGGGAGTGGGTGCCGGGACGGGGGAGTATGTGGCCGCCGTAGCTGCACATGAGACGGAGCTTGGCGGTGGATGGTGCTGAGTCCATCGGGTTGGGTCGGTTGCTTACCAAAAGCGAGGGAGAAAGATGAAATTTTTGAAAATAGATATTACTAAATTTATTTACCTTTAATAATAAATAATTAAATAGGTAGGAGAAATTGAGGGTTACGTGGTGAATTTGGATAGGTGTGAAAGTTTCTGGATGATACACTGCTATCTATTTCTTAGTCAAAACTCTTCTTCATAACGTAACTTCACCAAATCACTCTCCTTTCCTTTCCATCCGAAACCATGAATCACCACCACCACCATCCTCCTCCTGGACCCCCGGGGCCACCAGATCCACTCCGAGGACCTCCAGGGCCACCGCCACCTCCGATCCACCACTCACCGCCGCCACCCGATCCTTTTGCTCCTCATCCACCACCGCATCATCATGCCCCACCAGATCCATTTCATCGTCCACCACCACCACCCGTGCATCACCATCTTCCCGGGCCTCCCGCTCCTCCTGGCGGGCCCTATGGGCCTCCTGGCCTTCATGCACCTCCCGGCCCTCATGGACCTCCTGGGCCTCCTCATGGCCATCATGGGCCTCCTGGACCTCCTCACGTGCCTCATGGGCCTCCAGGTCCTCCTCATGGGCCTCCCGGTCCCCATGCTCTTGGAGGTCCTCATGGGCCTCCCGGGCCTCCACCTCCACGTGGACCTTACTTTGGATGAGTATGTATTAAGGTGGAGGTGGGTGGATCTGCGTTTCACTCATCGTTTGGTTGTACTTATGTTTATTATGTTTGTATTATTATTATAATTGTGCCAAAATAAAATGAATTTGAGTTTGGTTATTATCTTTTCTCTCATTTATATTGCATTTTATATTCTGTTTTTAATTCGTAGTTTTTATTTTAGATAGCTTTGGGCTCGGTGCTTATGCTATTTGTCTGTATTTATGATTTACCTTGAGAAGCTAAAATAATTTTCTCAAAATATTGGAGCAGTGCGTTGCCCACGAGCTCCACGGGTGTGTCTCTGTCCGAGGACACTTGCTAGTTAAAAATTCATTCCATGGAGATTCCAAGAAAAACTATTATCTATTTAGTAAAAATATATAATTTTACTCTTTTATCGAATATTGAACTCTTGTTTCTTAAAATTTCTATTTACTTTTTTTCATTCTGTTTGTCTTTTATCAGAATTTCTATTTATTTTACGTCTTTTTATATGCGTGCACATAATTATTTTAAAAAATTATTTTGAAACTATACTATAAAAGAAAATGTAGAAAGTCCTTGCTGGAGCGTCAAATAAAGGTTGTATTGTCATGGGATTATTTTTCCGAGATATATTTTGTTCTGTAATTGTTTCAGATTTCAAGATTAACCGTTTAACCACAAAATTAGTTACATATTATGATTTCCAGATGTAGAAACTTATCAATGTGTCCGGTGGTTTTGTTGGACACTCAATTCGTTTTACTTCATTGGTGAATTTCATTTGATCTGAATAAATAAATTGTTTTTCTTTCACCATCCAACGAAACATTTCAAGCTTTCAGGTTTATGCATAAAGTCATAAATTATCGTGGCTAACTATTTACTTTTAATCTTAAATTACTTTAGAATCATGAAGATATCTTTCCAACTTCACCATCCATCATCATGATTAAAATAAATAATTTTATTTTATTTATAGTAACTTGGTTGTTCTGAAATCACATAAATCATTAATATACACTACTAACCATATAAATGAACCTAACTAACCATATAAATAAAGTGGTAACTACCTAGCATTAAGCATTAATATCTTTACAATAGTATACTCAATATCTTTTATCTTATTAGTAAATTTCGTATGGTATGAATAAATGAATTGTTTTTCTTTTATTTAGAGCTTGTTAACTAATCTAATAAACATTCGAAACTTTTTCATATTTATATATAAAATAAGTTTTAATTAACCACATAAATGATTGTGAGACTAAATATTTCCTTTTAACCTTGAATTACTTGTTTAGACAAACGATTATCCTCTATGGCTCAATACTCGTTTTCTTGTATCCAAAATATTCAAATATCAATATTTCTTGCATCGCCGGTAGACAAACGGTTATCAGCAATTCTGCGCTCGTACTCATTTTCCGATGAAAACTCACATGAAACATATATTTTATCTCTTACGTTCATTTACCAATTCTAAATAATAGTAAAAATACTAAATTAAGTTATTTAATTAAATTACTGAATATAAAATTAATATAATCGGTTGGAAGTATAAATTTGTGTCAGATTGCGAAAGAAACATCACTGGTTTTATTAGGAACATGAGAGAAGGTGAAAATGATGCGTGGGACTCGTGGAGGATTATTATTCCGCAATGCATTGCTTTCATTGCACATTTGAAATAGAAAAAGGGTGGTCTTGTTTTGGGCACTTGTGCTGTTTTCAACATATATGCATGCATGATGCATCTATTTTGTGTGCCTTAGCCTACAACTTGATCCTTTTAAGATTCCAATGTTAATTTCTTCTAATAACAAATCTTTATATATACTTATTGTTTCAAAAGATCATTTTTAACTTAGCAACAGATTCACCCTAGAGTTTCTTCCCACAATCTTTCTTTTTGCTTGTTTCAAGATTAACTTTGAGAAAGCAGAAAATTTTGCATAAGTGGGAAATGACGTGTTATCCACTTGCTCTGTTCTATGGTGATATCATTGTCCATCCAGACACACATATCTGAGTTCTCTTCAAAGTTTCTCTTTCAACAAAAGAAAAATAAGCCTTTTCGTTCTGATATGTGCTGCGTTGTGTGGTGGGGGGACGTTTATAAAATTGATATTTTCACAAAAATGGTGCAAAAGTAATAACTTTAGGTATCATGTTTTCAGCTTTTATGATAATACTACAGTAGGCAGCAAAGGAGTATTCAACACGTTCATATCATGCATCAAAGTAAAAAGAAACATGTCCATTAATTCAATTTGTGGCAGCTCATGATTTATATCCAGAGTCAAAAGCAAAACCAATACAAAATTCTCATCACATATTCACACACTTGTCTACATATGTTAACATAATTAAATCCTCTCATAGACACAGAACAGCAAGAAAATATTAAAAGCTAAACACAGCCACAAACAAAGCTGACACACTTTACTATCCTCTATGGCTCTCTCTCTCTATTTTCCTATCTCCTTTTCACCATCAATGCAACAAGAACAAGTACAGTGTATTATTGTCAGCTCTTCCACTCTTTTATTGTTCACTTGCCTTAAATATCTGAGACAAATGCACTGTGAGGTTTGATTGAGTTCTCAACTACCCTCTCCCTGGCTTTAGTTGCCTGCATTAATAGCAACAACAAAGTACAATCATGCAAAGATTTTTAAAAATGGACAGTGGAAAAAAGTATAGAGAAAACTAAGACTAACCTCTTTCTGCCAATCTGTTAGTGCTGTTACGATAGCAAGAATAATTACTTGTAGAACAGACCCTGATAGAGTTCCCATCCAAAGCCCCTTGGCTCTTAGTTGTAGATGAAAACCCAAAAACAAACCCATAGGAATTCCCACCAGATAGTAGGCTCCCAGGTTCACGTAAGCCCCTATTTGCTGAAACCCTCCACCCCTAGCTATCCCTGCACACGTTCATAGATATAGATGCTACCATCATCAACGTTGTTGTGTTGTATATATATATATATATATATATGGCTGCTGCCACACAGAAGAAGGAGATTTTGAACTCACCAGAAAGTGCTCCAATTAGACTGTCAGCGCTAACAGACACACAAAGGAAGGGAGCCATGCTTGCAACATAATCCACAACTTCCATATCATTGCTATACGCGTATCCTAATATATGTCGGCAACTGATGAAGACTGTGCTCATAATAACTGCCTCTGCAACCCCAAGAATCACAACCACACGAACAGCTCCTTTTGCTGTCTTTGGATTCCCTGCCCCCAGTTCATTTGAAACCCGAGTGCTGCAAAACAAGAACAATACACTTACTAACGCAATATTCCTTTTAACACATTCTTTTTATTTGTTAAAACTTATTGAAAATCACAACATTTTGCACATTTGTGTAAGGACTACAAACCTTGCGGAAGCTCCAACAGCGTAAGGAACGAAGTAGTGCAAGGAAGTAGTGTTAAGGCTGCAAGGGTGTGATAAAAGTTAGAAGATGATGATGACATGAGAGTTATTTATTCAAGTAATGGAAGAGAAATTGATTCCACCCACCAGACTGAGAGTACTGCGGTTTCAAGCTGGGGATTAGGTAAAAGCCCAGCAAGTAATGTTAGCACTTCAAAGGACCACCATTCAAAACTGCATAGAGATGTGAAAAATGTAATTAGCAGAAGAAAAGTAGAGGAAGAAAGAGCATTGTGTTGGGGGAGATGCAAAGTTATGTAATGCCATATTTACCAAAACATGAGTCCTGAAGGGATAGCTAATTTCAAGAAGTCTGGAATGCAAAGTAAAGCAGTACTAGAAAAGACAATCTTGGTTTTTTGACAAGCCGGGGAGTAGAGCATATAAATTGCAAGCGAAACCACATTCAACCAATAAGAAACTCCAATGGCTAATGCAGCTCCAACGTGTCCTAGGCCCAACGGAAAAACCAGACCCCAACAAATAGGAACATGCAAACACAGTGAGGTAATTGAGCTGAAAACCATGGGAAAGATCATACTCTGAGTCTGGAAGTAGCGAGTGAGAGCCTGAAGAACAGCGTGGCCAAATAGTGCTGGTATGAGGTATATGCAGTACTCACAAGCTGCACGAGAAATTTCAGGGTCTTGACTAAACAGCATCAGTATTTTATCAGTGAATGTCCACACCAGAGATATGGGGACACAAACCAATATCAGAGTCACTGTGGCACACCATGTGTAGTTTCCAAACTTTCTATACTCCTCCGCACCATACATTTGCCCACACAATGTTTCCAATGCACCCGCCATTCCCAACTGCAATGCAACACAACCGTTTCAAAACACTGCAACTACCTACTTCTAAAGGACTTGTTTTGTAGCATAAATCATAATACTCTCACACACACAGATACAATTATGTTAAGGGCAAAACTTGAACAAGAGGTACTTTCAATCTCTCAACTTTAAACCCTTTGCACAGATCCAGTCTCAAAAGCAAGGTTATCAACCAGAATGAACACCTAAGCACTAGTAAAACACAAATAGCCAATTTGATGCCACCCCAAAATCTAGTTTGATGAATTAATTAGTCACAAAACCAAGTAAATCAATTAAGAACTAATCAACCAAAATGACATCCCATTCTACTTTTTACATGTGATCCGTTTGATATGCTAATAATAGCCACTGATTAACTGGATCGAGAGCCCTCTCCCAAGAACCAGAAAACAGCTATATTTCCAGTAAAAAAAGGAACAAGTATAATACAACAGGCTCGTAGTTATATGTATAGAAGATTCCATACTTGAATCCACACAAAGGTAAAGATACCAAGTTAAAAAAAGGAGAGAATCAAAAACAAAAAAAAAGGTGCATTGAAGCAGAAAGAGAAGATAGAAGGGAGAGTTGTATTTACAAGGACACTGAATCCGGTAACTTCAGCAAAGGAGGTGGCAATAGCAACCCCAGAGAAGGAGACGAGCACCCCGAGATGTCCCACCATCATGAGTGACACAACCTGCAGAAGGTACTGCGAAACCGTGACAGCCACCATTGGAGCCGCCATGGAGCTTATCCTCTTCAGCTCTTGGCAGAATGTAGTCTCGGATGATGATGCCACTTCTTCTTCACCACTCTTTGTCAGCAGTGGTGCTGCCACCTCCTTGCTCATCTCTCTAGAGTTTGCCATGTTTTCAAGAATGTAGAATGTTCATGCCAAAGAAGTGCTCCAAAGATAGATATATATAGCAGCAAAAGTGTTTTTCCTTTCTTCCTCCTCTTTTACCAAACCACGAGTGGTTCTTTTATTTGTGGTCAAACATGCTTCGCCACAGCCAACTGCAAATAAACAATTCATGCTACATTAACCAACCCAATAAAACAAAAACAACTCTTTACGAAGTACCCACAACAAGAGTTCAGATTCCTCGTGTAACATGTCCATAATATTGTGTATGAGGAATTAACTATGGACAGAAGATGAAGATAAAACGAGTAACTAGATTTTTTAAGATTGATTTCGATTCGCGAAGAAGACTAATTATTGACTAAAGCAATGATTTTTTCTTATAAAATTGATGATGAAATGAGAATAACAAGGAGGGTGTTTTTTAATATGAATTATTTGTGATAAAAGACGCATGAAGGTGGCAAGGGAGAATGCATTGGAGTGATGAGACTTTGAAGTAGCGACAAAGGAGTACCCCCAATCGTTCCACCGCGTGCATTTCAATGATACTGTCTAAGTCACTTCAATCATACACTACTTTATTACTTTTTTTTGGGTTCTTAATTACCATAGTCCAATTCAGTTATTCTGCAGTTACTTATATCTTCAACGATGTTCTTATTATTGGTTGAATATTTGCATTCACACATGTTTTAATTTTGTGTTCAGCTAAATGTTCCATGTGAATGTTACACTATCACACACCATGTTTGGCATATAAATATATGAATACTATTTGTTGTGTCTGGAATAAAATTTTACATAATTGCGCCAGCACACTCCCCTTTGTCATTTACCTTGTTTTTTTTATTCAGAAGAATATGGATAAATTTCGAAACGCATTTTTAAAATGTTGGTTAAGGCCCGATAAAAATATGCTTCTATTTTAAAAAATGGTATTTTAAAAAATGGTATTTTAAATAATATTTAGTTAATAGAAAACAATTGAATACTTTTCACTCGTCTAAAAAAAATATTTGCATAGCTACTCCACCTTCTTCACAAGTTGAATAAAATTTGTGTTTGACCCTATCATGTAACCATCACAGTTAGAAATATTAACTACTATTCACATGTATAAGGAAATAAATAAACCAATTACAAAATAAGCCAACCACGTATTCCAAATGGGAAACTAAAGAATATCACCACGATAATTTCCCACATAAATAATGAAGAATTTAAACCACCTTATAATATTTTAGTTTCTTTGGTATGCATAATTAATATCTATATAAGTAGTTTGTATTCAACCATCCATTACTTTATTATTAATATAACAGCTTTGGTTAACTGTTAAAAAAAATTAAAAAAAAAAACTTTTAAGACATGTCTATTTGGATAATTATTTAAAGTTCCGAAACATACATGGGGAAATGGACCCCATTTCATACAACTTAAATACCATGTGCGTATAGTTTTTTAATGAAAAACTTGCGTATTAATCCAAAAGGATAAGATACTCTAGCTTTTACATATAGATATGACCACTTTATATGATCACACAATTTAAATTTAAAATTTTCAATTATTATTAGTTCTATTATTATTATAATTGCTCATTTCTTTTCTAACCGTGTGATTGTAGGCATCTTTATAAAGAGTTAATATATGGTTAGAAGGAAACATCTAACTAAATTTCAATGAACAATTTAATTAAAGTTTAAATTTAGCAAACTTTTATATTATTAAAGGAGTGAGTTTTAAAAAGAAATTTATTTTTGATTTTCCAAAATTGAAGATTTGTATTACTTTATTTCTACTATTATGACTCTGTATATAACTATTTATGTATTGAATAAAAAGTTAAATTATTACTTTAAATTGTAATGTAATAACGGTATGTATCAACTCAAATAAATATTAGTAACTAAAAATCGTAATTTAAAATTTTAGAAGAATGAAAATTTAATAAATATACTTTATATGGATTAAAATTAAATTTTATACATTTTATAAGGATTAATTGACACCTTATTTTTCTATTTTTATTTTCTCAAATTACGTTTCTCCTTTTTAAAGTTGTATTTCTCTATTTTTTTCTCTATTCATCTCATAGTAGTTAATTATCAATAGTCATTTTAACGGGATAATCTTTTATTCAGAATTTACAATGTTAAGAAATTTTTTACATGAACTGAAAGCTTTTCGAATAAGCATAAAATTTTCATATAAGTTACTTTAAATGATCTCAATTAATAAATTTGCAACATAATGTGTTTCTTTCTCACAATTTTAGTATCATAATATTTTTTGAAGTGATGAGTCTTAAGACATTAGGTTGCATGTAAGAATGAAATTCTTTGGTTAAATCTAAAGAATATGAGTTAAAGAAAGTGTATTTAATGTTCTCCGGTTGGAATAACACTTATTGTATGTATCTAATTAATGGTTTCCAATTACATCTAGAATCAAATAACATTTATGGGATGTGCATCTTATGTTCTCCACTAGCATGTAGAATTTAAAAAAACATGAGTTGTGTGTATATCTAATGTTTCTACATTATTATAATTGAGTCTGAAATCCACATTTTACATGTAAAACAAGTCTTTTAGTGCCTGTACAATTAAAGTCTTCAAGTAAGATAATTTCATTTACGGGTTCAAAATAAAAAGTCTTATGAAGAGATATGAAAATGTGGTTTGAAGTTCAAGGTGATAGTTTTATTTTTTTAAATTTTAACTACGTATTAGTGCAGCTTTTGTCTCAGTCGTTAAGTGAGAATATTATGTAAGTTATTTTCATTAATATTTCATTTGATATATTCTTTTAATGAAGACAAACATGTTCAAAGAAGGAATCTAAAAACATATAGTTTAAGAAGGTTAAAATGGTAAATACATTAATTTTTTATAAAACTTAATTAATATGTGTCTTTCAAAATATTTTGACACATAAATTTATATGTGATCCAAAAATATGTATATTTATGCATTTGATAAGAGGACGATAAACTATATAATAAATATTTTATAAATTTTCTTTATTTAAATAATTTATTATTTGTTTGTAGTATTATAATAGTGTATTTTAGTGACTTACTTTCGTGTTGTATAATGATGATATGTTCTGAATGTTTTCCATACATGAAAACTTAAGTTAGAGACCCACTTACAATTTTTAGTGGTTTGAATTTGAAGCATGAGTATATATCTTATTCTACCATTAAAGTTTATTTAGAAGCAAAGAGATTCTTCTGTATTATGAAAAGTAGAAAAAGAAGATTAAAACAGGACAAAAAAAAATATTTCAGTTTTTATTAATCATAAAAAGAATCATAAATATCTAGATAACGTTAGAAGAATAGATGCAATTAGTTTCCATGCAAGAGGGTGACGGTGATTTAGATGTCACGAGAATAGGAAGCTTTAATAATGATAACATAGCTGCCAATTTTTTATTTCAAAATCAAATAATTATGTCGCATTCAAAATCCACGGGCAGCACAAAGACTTATTTCTTATACTTCAATTCACCACAATGTAATAAAAGAAATTTTAGCAAAGATACTGATTTGTAGTTACGATTTATTAATAGAAAACTAACTTTTTTAAAATTCATCAAGAGATTTTTTATACAACACAAATTTAAGTACTTTTTTTTCTATCTAAGTTATAAATAAAAAACAAAAGGTATGATTCAATGCATTATGTTAATAAAAGAGTTTATAAATAACTCAATCTTACTTATATATTATGATTTAATTATATTTTTAGTAGATGTAAAATTTTTAACATATTCTTTAAATTGAGAATGAATATTTTGACTTTGAGATTATATAGTTATAAGTGATTCTTAAAAAAAAAAAAAAAAAAACAACAAAAAAAATAAAAAAATTATAATAAATATTATTCAAATAAATTATAAATATAATTATAGTATCATTTTAATAAATAAATCTATATCTAATTCAATCTCACGACTTTACTAATTCTTATACACTAATTGATAATTCTTTTAATAAGTTTTCATTTTAGTAGTTACAAAAATCAATTACACTTAATTAAGTATGTTCTTTTTTATTTTTAAATAATAAATTGGAATGTAAATAAATAATTGCACCATGTGTGTACCTAAAAAAATGTTTACTCCACGTGTATTTACCTTTTTTTTCTTCAAGGAAAACGTGTATTAGTCCTTTTTGTAAGTGGTCACAAGCACTTCTCTAAAATGTATAATATATAAGTATTTTCTTAAGCATTCAGAAACATGGTTGAAGGTAACATTTAATTAAATTCTAATGAGTAATTTAATTAAAGTATAAATTTTACCTAAAATTTTTATTATTAATTATACAAACATAAAAAAGGCTCCAGAATAAAAAATACCTATAGTAAATACTTTTCGTAAAAAATATATTTTAAAATATTTTCAATATGTTTCCAATCCGTAAATAAATTAATCTTCACTTCAATTCCTATAAAAATATTGTTTTATTATTATAAATCACATTTTGTTGAAAGTTTATAATGAAAATTAAGTAAATAAATTATTCAAGTGCATATAAAAAGTTTTTTTTTTCTTTTGTTTATCAATGAAGACATGATTTATTGGAAAGGAATGTTTCTCAAAGTGTGAGTGAACTTTTAAACAAATGTAGTGTAGGTTTTGTGCATAAAGTAAGGGTAAAAGTACTTTGTTTATATATGTTTTTTTTTTATTTGTAAATAGGGGTGACAAAAATTATATTATACTAATACTTTGTCTATGTCAAACTAGAAATAACAATATAAGAAAAAGTATTTATATTCTTATTACCACCTTTCTTTTCACCTTGAAATTTTTTCTCTGTATTTGATAACTTATATTTTTCTATCTCGTTTCAAAATTGTATTTAAATGTTTCAATTTTTTTATATTGAAATTCTTGTTTACTATTCACATTATCTTGATTTCCAGACTTACAATTTCATCTAAACATCAATTACAATCTTCCATTTGAATGTACTTGAGTTATAAACTTTATTCGTTAAAAACATTCATTTATTCAAGTTGTTTAAATTTAAATGTGAATTTTATCAACGATGAACACGTTTTATTTTGAGAGTATTTAAAAGATAAATATCATACACAAATGATTTTAAAAGTATTTTCATTTGAATTAGTTTGATTAATGATAAAAGAACCTTTATAAATATCTAGGTAATATTTGTTTGTTAGTAAAGACCACCCATTCACAAAGGATAAGATTTGATTCATCATTAAACTAATGAAAATAATATGTTAACGAAAAGTATAAGAAAGTTGTGATAGACAACATTTTTTTTAAATTAATTTAAAAGAATCAAGTTATATATCTTATAAAATATATAAATATAAGATTAAAAAACAGTAATGCTAGTTCTTTTCGCATCTCAAAAACATTTTGAATAAAATATTTAAAACTTAATTTAAAAGAACCATTTGGACGAGTTATTTGTATGTGTTTGGGCGACTATTCTTTTATGACTAAAATTTCTTTTACAAACATCTTTGATGTTTTTCACGTAATTTTAAGCAATATAATTATTATTTTTTACCTTAATAAGTTTACCAATTAATAAATTACTTAATATACAGATATTAATTCTCTTTAAGATTTTATACTCTCTCTTGTATATTTTATACAAATGATAAAGAATTCACAAAGAATAGTGGTTTATATAAACAACTTTTCCCTATTTTAAATAATTTAAAATCTTATATGACACAAAGACTATTGATTTATTAATAACTAATTTATATAATGAAGTTAAACAACTCTCATCATTTGATTTGATTTGGTTTAAATGTTATTTTTTTATCCCCATAAATGAAATTACCAGCAGGTTGTAATGTATGAATAAAATTGAAAACTTAAAATGTTAGGGTAATGAATTCATACTAATGAAAAAACTTCCTCACTCTCTTAAATTATCGTAATCTATAATTAGCCATTAACTATTCTATCGTGTTCTTTATGAAGTGGAAATATAATTAATAACTAGTTTATAGAAAGGAAGCGAGAAATTCACTTATTAACTATATTGAAAAGTTTTAAGACGTGTAGAAAAAGGAAAAAAATAATATATTATAGAAAGTTAAAAATACTAACTACAGTAAAATTTCCAAGTACAAAAAGTTACGAAAAACGTTTTTTTTCCCTCGTGGAACAACTTAATTATATTTTTATTCCTTATGAATATAAATTTTATTAAAATTCGAGTACTTAACACTGTAAATGTTTTTGTATTGTTATTCAGTCATAGATTACTAGATAATTGAAAAATGACGAGTTTTAATATTTACTTTAAAAAGGAAATTCAAATAAACTATAATTGAATAATTTTGTTTTTAAAAATCACGCTTGCAACATACAAAATTTAACTATATAAATATAAACAAATATAGTTGTAATCCTTAAAATTTTGTAAGCTTTTGCCTTCGTAAATTTTAAAATGCTTTAACATTATTTATTGATCATGTAAGAAACATGGATACATGTCACTTTAAGATACTCGATATTAATGAACCTCTGCAATATTTATTTACACTGCATATTCAATTTATAAACATTTGGGGAAAGTCTTGATATGATTTTTTTTTTTTAATTTGAGGGAATTAAGGTCAAAATAATTATTGTGATGGTGAGAAAATGTTAGGTGGTCCTCACCATTAAAACAAAAAATGAGGATAACCTTTCTCCATTAAAATAATACTTAATTCAAATTGATGATAACGTGTTGCTTCTTTTTCTTTCTTCATATATTCAAAAGTTTCTGCTCTTTTTTTTTTTTTTTTTTTTTTTTTTTTTTTTTTTCTCTCTTTTTTTTTTTTTTGTTTTTATTTATTAATTTTTTTTTAGTAGATTGTAGCTTTTTTTTTTTTTTTGAAATGTTAGTGGAAATTACGTTTTTAAAACGCTAGCTTAAGTTTTTAC
>Ga0099824_1007349_pt1 | contig 14641 bp, 4 predicted proteins | sample SiratrowhiteBW_FD_76837 | JGI IMG/M metagenome (GOLD analysis project Ga0099824, IMG submission 76837) | Root nodule microbial communities of legume samples collected from California, USA - Siratro white BW | ecosystem: Host-associated > Plants > Roots > Nodule | place: USA: California...
AAAAAAGAGATAATTCTTAAAACAAATTTTTTATTTTTTTTTTTTTTTTATGAATAATAATATACAAAAAAAAATATATGATATATAAAAATGATTAATATTATAAAAAAAATTTATATATATATATATATATATATATATATATATATATATATATATATATATATTCTTGTAGAAATTTGTGGAGGTACTATAGTCAATTTGACATACATAAGTTGACTTACTAGGAATTAAGTTAAAAATGGTTTAATTTAATTTAAAAATTTTGTAACTTGATTTTGTGGAATTTTTTTCACAAAATAAACATATGTTTAAGAATAAGTGGATTTATTTAGTTAAGCATATTCTTCAATTTATTTCTTATATTTATTGTGATACAAAGAATTTGTCAAGGATTAAAATCAATTTGATATCACCTGTATTATTGACTCACACACTAATATGACTCATACACTCATAGGGATGGAAAAAGGTATTTGTAATTATAACAGTAGAAATAGAATGGTCTCAAGATTCAAGCTTTAATTGCTATAAAGAAAATATTGTATGCATGTATAATATAAGAGTAAAGGAAAAAGAAGGAAGAAAATATTCAGTTATAAAAATAATAAAGGAAAAGTAAAGACTTTAAGAAAATAATAATAATAAAATAGTAATAAATGTGAGCATCACCAAATTAAAATCAACATTAAATATAATTGAAAGGTCACTAAAATATTTACCATCTTTTAAAATTCTAAATCATTCTAGGTATTTAAGAGGTGTAATATTGTGTATATCCCTTGATATATACATCAAAGTTTTCAACAATAATATGTTAATGCCGTGGGAATTGTTGAACCATTTTTGTGGCTTGAATTAATGGTGTAGAAAAAGTGTAAGTGCAAGAAGAACCAATCACAAGTTGCAAGGTAGAACAGAACATTAATTATTGGAATGAGAAGTTTACCAATGAGAAGATTGTAATCTTTAAACTTGATAATTTACCAAAGTTACTTAAAATTAAAATTATAGTTAGATCAGATAATTTAAATATTTTAATTTCATAAAGGAAAAAAAGAGATATGAATTAAAAAATGTCTTAAATTTTATTTTAATTTAAATTCACTCATCATGAATTGTGCAATATAAAATATTTTTTATTTTTAATTGTGTTTAGAATTTGTTTTAGTCAAAACTTATAGAGTAAAGTTATTGTAAAGTTAAAAACATAAGATAAAATATAATTATATTAATTTTAATTAAATGATGTTGAGGCAAAATTTTAATTATATATTAATTTTTAATTAAGATTAGGTTTATTACACTGAATCTATTTATAAAAGAAGGTGAACTGTACAGCAAACAATCTAAACAAATATTTCAATCCATATGTTTTTACAATTTCATCCATCCAACTATATGTGTAATTTAAATCACAAATAATATTTAAACTCTTATAATTATACAATTTTACATCTAAAATCTCAATTTGACTGTTTATAATTGACTTTATAAGATATAAATATATATATAAGATTATTTGATTATTTATAATTTACTAATAAAATAATCTTTTATATATATATATATATATAAGATATAAATAAATATATATACACATGTCATTCTTTCCACCCAATGACCACAACCACACTAGTGAAAACGTGAAAATTCAAAGGTTATATCAATTTTGAGGAACATTTACGTGCTTTTCATCAACTCTTTAGATCACTTTTTCAATGATTTCACAAGTGAGGAGAACTTTAATAAGACTTTTGATTCAAAAGTAAGAAATATGTTTTTTAAATCTTCCTAATTATTTTTGAAAAAAAAAATAAGTATTTGCATCCATGTAAGATCGTGATAGAGATAAAATATATATCTTGAAAATTGTGTCATTATAATTTTCACTTCACAGCTACAATTAATGGGTGTAACGTAATGCATTTTGCAATCAATTTTAGAGCGTATGAGTTTATGAATTTTTCTGTTCTTGAGTTTATTACACCATATTTACTTATTAATACTCAAAAGCAATATCATACATATGTTCATGGTTATGGTTGGTTATGATAGAAATATATTTTAAGCAATTTTTTAAATTAACCTGCTGTTATATTTTTTAACAATTTATTATTGATTTAAAGTAGTTCAGAAAAAAATACAATTAATTAACGTGAATATTTCCTACCTTACCTTATTTATCTTAATCTTTTAATGTAGTAATATTATTATATAAAATGCAAGCAATCACGGAAAAATTTACTCCAATTATAAAATTAATATTCATTTTAATTGTAAAATATTCTACCATTATCTCAGTATCATACTTAAAATATTTTCTCCATCAATGTTCCTTTTTATAGCATAAACCATTTTAAATAACAATAGTTCACACTAATAAATTTGCATGAAAAAAAAAGACAGAACTTATGAACAGTTTTTGTGACATTCCATATTATGAAATATTTTTCTTCATCTCATAAAATATTATTTTTTTAATTAGAACTTTTCATATCCTTTCTCAATTCTTCTTGTGTATATAATCAAACTTTCATATTCAATCTCCTTTTCTCTCTAACCTCACGTAACAACCCAATTCATCTCTTCTTTCTTAGATTTTGTTGTGGATTTTAGTTGATTTGTGTAAAAAGTTTTATTGTTTGAATTAAAAAAAAGGATAGTGAGATTTGAATGGAAAATTTATAAAAATTTATGAATAATGTGATGTGTGTAATTGATAAAATAATTTTTTAGTAGATGAAATTATAATTAAAATTAATTTAAAATTAAATATAATTATTATACTAATTAATAAAATATTTTAAAAGAAAAATAAAATATTATTGGTAATAATAATATTATTTTATAAATTTATTTTAATTATGATTATAATTTTAGTTTTGTTATTATTATTATTATTTTATTTTATTATTATTGTAGTTATTATTTGTTTTTATTAATATTTTTAGCTTTTTATATTAATATCAATAATATTTTATTTTTATTATTATTAATAATTTTTACTTTTATTAATATTATTATTTTATAATTTTAATAAATCTATTATTATTTTAATAATTATTATTATTATTAATATTGTATATTATATAATTAAATATATTTATTTTATTATAATATAACGAATAAATTAATTATATAAATAATATACCAAATCTCCTCCCAGTCAAATCTTCACTCTCTTGGGAACATAAAATTCTATTATATTTTATCTCCATTTTTGCCATTTAATAATATCTTATTTATTGAAAATCCCACTTTCCCTTCCCTCCATCAGTATGGGCACATCCGTCTTTGGATGCAAACATGGCCTTAGAGTTAAACCTAATTTTCTCTACCTAGGAAACTTTCTTTTTCTTCTTCTTCTAGTTGGTTAATTTCTTGTGATGGGCAATTATCTTTCTTGGAGTTTGGCTCCTCCTTTGATGAAGAACACAAGGCCAACTCGAGTGATCTTTCCCACGGGTGAAGTGAAGCAATACAAGGAGGAAGTGAAAGTGGCAGAACTTATGATGGAGTGTCCTCTAACTTCTTAACCAATTTCAATACTTTGTACACTAGACAAATTTTTTTAGTATTTAGTATTCTTGTGATGATATCAAGAATTCAGAAAAATTAAATAATGATATGATAATTATGAAAAAAATATAATAATATAAAAAAATTTATTAAATATAAATTTTTTTATTTACAATAATTTATTTGATATAAAATTTTAAAAAATTAAATATAAAAATTAGTTTAAATAAATATATTTATTTTTTTAATACTTTTTTGATTATTTCTAATATTTTTATTGATATTTTTTAATATTTTAGCGATTATATTTGATATTCTAGTTTATTGTTATAATAATAATAATAATAATAATATTTTACAGGATACTGCTGACGACTTGGAGTGTGACAACCTCTCTCTGTAAGAAGTCTCAATTCTTTCATCACCACCGCCGACGAGGTGACCTTGGCTGCGGCAAAGCCAATATTGATTTCAGGTGATGACTCGGTTGGTGGAGTTGAAGTTAAAGATTTAATGTCACGTAATGAAGTCTGGAAGGGTTTAAGATTTAATTAGGATTTTGGAATAAGTTGAAGTTATTGTAGGTCAAGGAAGCCTGGGTTGGAAACCATCGAGGAGAGTTTAATTTTTTGTGTTGGAAACAAATTTACTTTTTATATTAATTGTGTTGTTTTTTTATTTTATTTTATTTTTTTTACTGTTACGTCAATTATGTTGTTTTTTTGTTTTTTTCTATCAGTATATCAATTTGTGTTATTTTTTATTTGTGTTTTTTTTAAGTTATTAAAAATTTTTAATTATTAGTTTGTTAAAATAAAAATAAAAATAATATAAAAATAATTGAATTAAGATCACACAATTACATTCCTATATTTCCACTTAAGTCAACTACTTCACCACCATTCAAGCTTCCACCTTTACTTCCTCTTCATTCTTCATATTTCTTATAATAAGCCAAATTTGAAGATATTTGAGGACTGTGTGATGGTTTCTGATCTCAAGTATTATTTTGGAGCTCTCAAACAAAGTGTAATAATTTTTATCACATTAAACTTATGCTTAAAGGCTAATGTAGCACCATTAAGTTAAATTTTGTTTAGAATTATTTTAACATTAAGTAGTAAACTTTTATCAAATTTAAGTACTCAAACTACATGAAAAGAAGGTACTTGCTACACCTGGATGAATATATGCATAGGAGAGCTTTTAGTACCAATAGATTCAGCTTTGGATTATTACTGATTGTTTTGCAAGTTTGTGTAGGTTTCGGTATTTAGTAGTAGTAGGATATAAGTTTATGATGTATCCAACAAGTATCAATGGCACAAGTTAAAGGAAACAACATTACAATATCTTAGAGCCGATTCGAGATTCAGAACAATAAGAAATTAGATGATTTTAATTGAAGAACAATCTTTAGAGACAGCTTTGGTGATTGTCAACTGAATCTTTGTGTTGTCCTACTAGAATCCTTTTTATTGTACTAAATATCTATCATTTGAGATGAGTTGGGAAGAAAATAATTTGACAACATTTAGTATCTATATAAGCAAAAAAACATGTTGTTAAGACTTTTATCCAGCAAGTGTACCGAGTCACAAGTAGTATAAATTTATAAAGTAAAGATGTCGATCTCATAGAGAACAGTTTTGTTTTAAACTTTAGCGTCACTACTCACTAAGTAAGTAAAGGTTTTACGAAGATTTGATGATAAGTTGAGTCAAGAACGTAAAAGAACAATTAAAAACAAGTAACAATTATAAGACGGAGTTTGCAAGATCTAGAAGGACTTTGGAATTGAACTTCATCTCTTTCCCTCATTCGTATTTTGGAATTGATAATAAAATGCAATATTCGTAACTACTCTCAATTGATGCACAATTTAAAATCATTCACACTGATTCCTCTGATATGAAATTCATAAGGAAATCTTCTAAACACTGATTCCTTAGCTATTTAGTAAATTACCCAGCGTTAAGAACGGATGTAATACGCAATCAATATATCGAAACCTATCCCTAGTATTCCAATATATCGACTATTTTCATCTAGGTCGGAAACACAAAAATACTTTCCAGTTAAGTTTAAGAATCAGAATCGAGACTCTATTGATCAGATAAAATCAAGCATTAAACATAAGATGAAAATAGCAATGGAGTAGAAACTGAATATTATATTTAAAATCACCAAAATACAAATGAGTTCAAGAAGTTACATTCAATCCCAAAGTTGCGAAACTTAGCTACTCATAGTAGCCATTACACTTCAAAGAAGAAAGATTGCAAAGAAGAGCAGGAATCCTCAGTAGTTCTTTTTCTTCTTCTCGGCCTTCTTGTTCCTCCCAATCCAGATTCCCTTTCTAAAATCCTAAAATCTTCCTTTAAACTTGGTTTTGGGCCTAGGTGAAGTGGCTTTTCTTTTGGGCTTTTTTCTATTTTAAACTTTTTGTTTCTTTTCTTTATGAATCTTCTCATATATCATTTTCTTTATTCTTTTTCACCTGAAATGTCACAATAATTGAGATTAAATGATTTCCTTTAGCTCAGGACTCAAAACATAAATTTAAATCCAAAAAATCTAAAATTGGGAGAAATTACTATTTTAAATAACACTAAAACTCACAAGTACTCAATATTTTTCATGTATAAAAACACTCAAAATTGGTACTTATCACATGTGTTGTAAGAGTCTGATCGGGCCTGGGTGATTAACAGAACTTTGTAAGCTCTGATACACAATGAACAATGCTTTGAACAATGCTTTGCAGTATATATATATGCTAAAAAGAATATATATCTTTCATGAATTAAGAAAAATAATCTCCTCCATACTTTACATACCTGAACCACGCAAATTCGACACTAAAATCTAAAACAAGCAAAAATGAAATTAAATCATATTTTTTTCTTGCAATGTATCCTTGTTACAAAAGTCTTTTAATTCTTCAAGCTTTATCAATTTGGTGATTATGAGTTTTAGTTTGGCTAGGTCAGTTATTGAATTTTTGCATAAGTTATTTATGAAATGGACTTGACTTAAATGAGTTTAAACTTAACTAATTCTTATAAAATGGGTACTTAACTTGTGTATGACACTAGATATTTGTGGTGATCTGATAGTGGTCCAATAGTGGGTAACACAATAGGCTTATCAAACTTCATTAGGCTTTGATATTATATTATGAAGTAAGTTTAAGTCTAATCCATTCTTATAAAATCGACTTATAATGTAAGGATTGTCCCACTTATATACTATGAATTAGCCTTATTTCTAGCTGATATGAGATCTTCAACAACAACTACTTCAAGATTCAAATTTTTGATGACAGAGAACCATTTTTTTAATCTCTCCATGAACGCTTTCAAGGATTTACTTTTTTGGTTTCAAATATAAATTAAGGCAACAGAAGCCAAATGGTGTGACTAACTAGTTGCAAATTGTATTCCAAACTTGGCGATTAACATGTCAAAATAGTCGATGAATGTGTTAGTAATATTGTAAACCAACTTAAGGTTGCTCTTTTGAGGGAGGAAAGTAGAAGATGACATTGTCAATAGTGTATAGGTTGATATGGGTGACATATATCAATATGTTTGTCAAGATTGGTGTTACTGTTACAAATGTCAACTATGCGAATCTTCTTCCAATTTGTTACGAGGGAGATCTCTATGATCCTGTCAACAAAGGAGTGTCGTTATGATTTTTCTATACTTGTAGTGGTATGGACAAAGGCATGGTATTGTGTCTCAAATTATTGTTATCAAATTCTTATCTCTCGTATAAATGGAAGAGGAATATATTGTGAGTAACTTGATGTCTATCGTGGTTCTCATTTTGTTAAGGATTAGGATACATGTTGTTTTTCTTCCAACTTTCCAATGTGAGCATTATTTTGATGAACTATTCATCTAGTCAACATCTTTTTTTGTGAGAATTTAAAGTTTTTTTATGAAGCTCAACCAATAATGTTACTTCATTCATATGAGTTTTCTAAACCTTTGGTGCTTGTCTTCTTTTATTGTTCGTCATATTTCTTATAAATACTATATGGTCTTAGAAAATCTAATATGTCTCAATAGGTGTCACATGCAAGATAACATTTTATAAGATCGAGAGTTTATTTTCTAACTAAAACTTATTATTTCAATTAACTCAAATTTCTCTTTCTTTTGTTCCTTTGAATAAGTGGTTGTGGTGTCTAGGTAGATACTTCAAATATTCAAGTTAGAAAAAATACATATATAAATAAATAAATAATCAATAAGTAATACATACTTTTGGATCTTTACCTACTTATAGTATTTTATTAGACTCTTATTTGTATGAGTGTTAAGATGTGGCTAAGATAATTTCAAAAACAATATTAACACATAATCTTTTAATTATTCAAGTAAGCATATTAGAATATTTTTAATAGAAATTTCTTACAAAAATTACTTAAATAAAATTATTATGCTAATTAAATATGGTCTTAACAATTGTTTATATTTATATATAGTTGTTTATAAATTAAATAGTTTATTAATTATAAGGAATTAGCTCGAATTTTATGTTAGATTTATAACCACTTATATAGTATGAATTGGTCCTTATCTATAGTTATGAGGGATCTTTAACAATTCACCTCTCTGGCTAAGGTTATCCAACTCATGCGTCAGACTAAATATTCAAATCTGATTAGAAGAAGTTCTGAATTATAAGAAGTGAACTTTAAGTCTAAAAAACTAATTTGTAAAATAAGGTTCGCACCCACTTATATATTATAAATTTGACATGATCTTTAATCAATATAGGATCTCTCTAACAAATTTCACTACAAAGCGTCTACCATAAAAATAAAAAATTACAAATATAGATGGTGAAAGATAAATAATAAGAAGAAAAACAAAAAAATCATACACAAAATTTAATTCGATTCCATTGAAATATTAACGAATTTCAATCTACATCTAACTAAACTCAAATATTACAACTTCACGTATTTTCTCTCGCATACCAAACTCTCACTTAAATGCAACTAACATTGGTTTCTGCCAATACAAAGTACATGAACAATACTTCACAACTCTACTGATATTATCTACTAAGTATTACAAAACCTTTAAATAATAGTATGGTTAGATAATCCAGAAACCATTAAATAAAATTTGTTGAACCAATCTTCATAAATATTTTAAGTTCTAGTTATAATAATTTTATATTCAATTCTTTCGTTTAATATAATATTTTTGTGTATTATATGGATTTAAAAAAAATTAAGAACGAATTGACGTTGGTATGACCATATTTCCACCACAACAAACACACCCTTATTTTCTTGTGTGTTGTCTTTTATTGTTGAGTCAATAATCACACTTTTGGACGGAGGTCGCGTTTTCCACGTTGTTGGCACTTGCTAGTGCATTTCTTATTCGCTGACCCACATGTTCTGCACAAAAACCATTTTTAAATAAATAAAATAAACTTTAAAAGAGAAAATAACTTATAAACTTAGCTTTTATTAAAAATCCATTAATATATTTTACTTTCTTACTTTAAAATAATCTTCTAAGATAAAATTTTCTAAGAAACATTACATCTCTTCAAAGTCTACTTCTCCTTTCTTAATCACCCATTAGCAAAACTTTAGTCTACTTTGCTTATAATTGATATAAGTAATTGTTTCTCTTCCTTGCCATTCAGCACCAAACAAACACAAGACAGATTACAAGCGGTGGCCAAATATGGAGAAAGCAATTCAAAGACAGAGGGTCCTGCTTGAGCATCTTCAACCCAGTTCTTCAAGTTCCAATCTTTCGCAACAAACCCATCAATCTACGGATCTTTCAGTAAGTGGGTCTTTTTCCTGTTTTACAATTTGATTTCTATCTTCGAGAGCTTATGTTGTCTTTGTTAATGTAATGTAAGTGCATAAATTTGATGTCTTGCTAAATGAATGCTGTTCAGTTTGGTTGACTGTGACTTGTGAATGTTTGACTGAGAATCTTAGGATAATTGCTATACTTAAAATTCTATAATAGCCCATAATATTCTAACATGTGAAAGAGAGTGTATTGGAAACAGAAATGTTAAAAGAGTATATGTTTAAAGTATTTTTATTCTGGATTTGTTGAACCAACTTTAACTTTCTGAAGTATATTTGGAAATGCTTTACTTTGTTTAAGTCTCTTTTCCATTTCTTGTTAGGCTTCATCATGTTTTGCTGGGAATTCTTCACATGGGCAAAAGGGTGGATCAGAAGATGATGTGGTGATTGTAGCGTAAGTTTGTCTATATAAATGGTTTTATTTGTGTGATTTCTAATTCGCTATTTATCAAAGTTGAGTTGACCTGACCATCTCTCGTATTGTGGGATCTAATCGAGCTGAGTTTGGATTTAAATAAATGATCTTATCGAAATTTTGGGTCAGATGAAGACATGTAAATCCATGCCACGAGCACCCTTACTAAGGAGATACACATTCATGTAAAATTGTAAATCGTTTAAATACTTGGACTAGTTTGACTGATTCTGTGAATTTTCCTACTATCAGTCAGAGACTTGGAATAGTTTGATCAATGATGTATCATTCAAAGGGATAAATTTAAGTATTTACTCTTTGATTATATTGATGAGATTATTGGACCTTTTAGCTTTAATTTGTCTGCAATAACCAGGGCATATCGAACTGCCATTTGCAAAGCAAAACGTGGAGGCTTCAAGGATACCCTTCCAGATGATCTTCTTGCTTCAGTTCTGAAGGTAATTCTTTGATCAAAAGAGTTTGAATATAAAAATAGTAAGTACAAAAAAATGCTTTAGTGAACATTCGTAATGGTTTATGATTGGAACATGTCAACCTTGAAATATTTTGAGCTACATTTGTTGATCAGTGGTTTATTTCTTTTACTTCTCTTTTGTTCTGTGGTTTCTAAACTGAGTTTTCCTATAGGCTGTGATAGAGAAAACAAATGTGGACCCAGCAGAAGTTGGAGACATTGTTGTAGGCACAGTACTGGCCCCTGGATCAGATAGAGGAATTGAGTGCAGAATGGCTGCCTTTTATGCAGGTTTCCCGGGTACATTTTACAGTCTTCATTCACATGTTATATGAAATCATTGATTTTACTGAATGTAGAAATACTGATGAGGTGGCTTCATATGATTATGCTTGTAGCTCGTATGTAATTTAGCGCGATTTCTAATATATGATAAATCTCGCTCAATTTTCTACCAGACACTGTGCCTCTTCGAACTGTCAATAGGCAATGTTCATCTGGACTGCAGGCAGTTGCCGATGTAGCTGCTTATATAAAAGCCGGGTTCTATGACATTGGTCAGAATGAATGGATCTAAACTTTATATTAAAATTCCATGGCCTGGTTATTTCTTTAGCCTAATCTTCCTGATATTTCATGCAGGTATTGGGGCTGGATTGGAGTCTATGTCACATGACACTGTGAATAGGCTTAGCAAAATTAACCCAAAGGTATATTTTGAAGTTGTATATTTTGAAGTCCTCCACATTTTCCTTTGAGACGTGTTTGCCTTGACTTTTGATTATATTAATTAACAGGTAGAGACCTTTGCACAAGCCCGGGATTGTCTTCTTCCTATGGGGATAACTTCTGAGAATGTAGCACAGCGCTATGGTGTGACAAGGCTAGAGCAAGATCAGGCTGCTGTGAGTATGACACAAGTATTTAATATGCTAAGGGTTTGTTTCGGAAAATTCTTTTGTATACAAGAAGAAAAATGTAAAATGAGTGCCTTCATAAGCTAAAACTACCTTACACATGAGTTAAAAGTCTGATTTTGTAGAAACTAAATGAAAGAGTTTCTATAAGTTAGCTTTTGCATAAGCTAGTTTTAGCTTATGGAGAAACTTATTTCACCTTTTTTATCCTAGAAGTGTTTGTAGAGAAGTTTGTCCAAACAGATCCTAAAAGTTATGAGGAGATTATCATGATGCATGAACTTTAATTTGTATATTTAGGTTGAGTCTCACAAGCGTGCTGCAGCCGCAACAGCATCTGGTAAATTCAAAGAAGAAATCATTCCAGTTTCTACAAAGGTAAGCATCGACTTCCGAAATGATCTTTCCTGTAGTATCAGTATATTATAATATGCTACTAATGATATTTGTTTTCAAAGTTTGTGGACCCTAAAACTGGAGTGGAGAAGAAAATTATTGTTTCTGTTGATGATGGTATCCGGCCAAACACGAATATAGTGGATTTGGCAAAGCTGAAGCCTGCATTCCACAAAGATGGATCCACAACAGCAGGTATTAAACAACTATCTTTTGTTAACTTTGTCACTCTAGGGGACATCTTATACCTTGTGAATATAATAGTTTTCAATCTCTTTTTTCAATTTCAGGGAATGCTAGCCAAATTAGTGATGGTGCAGGAGCTGTGCTCCTCATGAAGAGAAGAGTGGCTGTGCAAAAGGGGCTTCCTATTCTTGGAATCTTCAGGTAAACAATAGCAATGACCTGCATGTATCCTATAATGTGCACACCACCTGCATTTAGCCCTGAAATACATGTTTTCCTTTATCCAAACTCGATGCTCAATAGAAGCTGCACTTTGAACTATTAATTTGATTAATTTAACACCAAACTACAACAGAGTCTTAGAAGTTAATTCAGTTCCTGAGTGTTTAATTAAATGTAAACTAACAGAAGAGGCATGTAGATGTAGGGCTACTATGCAATATATACTTACATTTGGCATCCTGCAGGCGAAGCTATTGAAAAATATTTATGTGTGTGTGTGTGTAAAATTGTCTGAAAAGTGGCTGTAATATAGGATACTCAAAGCTTGAAGCCATGTGCTTCAATTTTATATATGAGAATATTATATGCTGAAAGGATATGTGAAATCCGTAACTCATAAATTTTACTTGAAACCTGTTCAGACATGTACCGATACTGAACTCAGGTTTCTAATAGAACCTTATTCATTATTTTTTTTTTTTTATTTTAAATTTGTAAAAATGAAATTTGTCTCACAAGTGAATTCAATTTTCAGGAGTTTTGCTGCTGTTGGAGTAGATCCTGCAGTCATGGGTGTTGGCCCAGCTGTTGCCATCCCAGCTGCTGTGAAATCTGCTGGTCTTGAACTTGGCAACATTGACTTATATGAAATCAATGAGGTAAAGGTTTTAAGATTTGTCATTACAGACATTGTTTGGACAAACTTTTCTATAACATTTTAAGCCATTAGAGAAGAAATAACGAAGTAAAATGCATTGAACTCTTCTCATAAACTGAAATCAAATTATACATCTTTCCTCTGAGAGAAGTTAAATGACAGAGTTTCTATAAAAGTTAAGTCCACAACTTGATTTTCACTTATGGAAGAAGGTAAATTTATTTTACTCTCTGATTTTCTTTATATGTTCAGAAGAAAAGTTTATTCAAATGGGGTCTTAATTGATACTTTTTATTGCATATTTCCACAGCCAAGTCGCTTCAATTAATCTTGTACTAAGTGTTTATCAATATAATGGTTTCGCAGGCCTTTGCATCACAGTATGTTTATTGCTGCAAGAAATTGGGACTTGATCCCAAAAAGGTCAATGTCAATGGTGGTGCCATTGCTCTTGGACATCCTTTGGGTGCTACAGGTGATGTTAACATGTTTTCATCAGAAATTTATCTTACTTTTTCCTCTTATTATTTTCTTATTAAATGGAAGAGACAAAATTCTCCAGAGAGGCTCATCTTTAAATTACTGTAACATGTTTACTCATGTACATTTATTGATAAAACAATAATTGCAGTACTATGAGAAATGTGAAACAAGAATCAACTCAACTGAGATTAATGACTCGTTGAGTTATTATACATAAGTTGTTGAAAACATAAAAATAATAACAGAAAAAATAATAAAAACTATTTCTAACATTCTACGAGTTTAAACTGAATAACTATCATGAACCTAATGCTGACTTTGTTGGTGAATTTTCATGCTGCCCTTTTATGACAGGTGCACGCTGTGTTGCCACTTTGTTGAATGAGATGAAACGCCGTGGCAAGGATTGTCGCTATGGTGTAATTTCCATGTGCATAGGTAGGTGATTTCTTAAGTGAAATGGAAATAAGAACATGATGAGTAAACACAACTAGAAAAGTTAAAGTTAGTGATGAAACTTAGGAGAAATAAACAGATTAATGGTACATGCATGTGAGAGTTTAAGAGTGTTATTCCTTTCCATATAACATTATTGAAATGTGCATGATTTCAGGGTCTGGTATGGGAGCTGCTGCTGTATTTGAAAGGGGAGAGTATTGAAGATTTGTGCAAGTTTTTATGGTTAGAATAAATAACGAGCTTTGTTCACAGGACACTTGTATTATTGTAAATCATTTGAAAGTCTTTCTATTTTGAATTCAGTTTTGATGGGAATGTAACAAAAAAGTAGCAGTGTGGACAAGTGATTATTATTATTAAATGATAAATAGCACTTTCAGTTCACCTGAACATTGAGTAAATCACTAATAGTGGGTTTGAATGATAAAAATTAGAGGAAAAATTAATTTTAGAGAGAAATTGAAATGTGTTATGACAAAAATATATTGAATATATATAGGATTTTAAAAGAATTTGAAATTTCAAAAATTTATTAAAGTAATTTAATTATTTAAAATTATAGAACTTTGTCAATGCTAGTGAACTTTTTTTTTTTTTTATTGATACAAGTGGGAGTTTTCCAATTATCATTGATAATTCTTGATGTTAGCTAGAGTTGTATTTTGTCAACATTAACCAAATTTTCTTGACCAATGTTGGTGTGACTATGTTTTGGTTGATGTTATCTACATTCTATTTTGTTCATGTTTGTTGTATGAAAATAACTTTGACGATGTCAATCGAAAAATAATCATATAATTGATTTTAATTTGAAAAAAAAAAACTTATTAAGAGTAGAAAAAATAATTTTGAAATCCATAACATTTCAATTAAAGTTAACCTTTCAATTTTGATTAATTAAAGTTAACCTTTCAATTTTGATTAAGTGAATGGTGTAATTTGTTGAAATAAGTAAATTTTAATATTTTTATGAAGATTGCTAATTCATGCTTAGAAACACAACTTTAAAATAAAGAAATCGTCATTCTAAATATGACTT
>Ga0099824_1007350_pt1 | contig 14641 bp, 9 predicted proteins | sample SiratrowhiteBW_FD_76837 | JGI IMG/M metagenome (GOLD analysis project Ga0099824, IMG submission 76837) | Root nodule microbial communities of legume samples collected from California, USA - Siratro white BW | ecosystem: Host-associated > Plants > Roots > Nodule | place: USA: California...
TATTTTTATTATCTTTAAATTAAATTAAATATTTAGATACTTTAATATTTTTTATCTCACAACTAATTTTAAATTTATCCTCACCATTTTTAATTAACTTTTTTAAAACATTATTTATATAGTCAAAATTTGATTTTTAAAAAATTAACTTCTCATATACTACAATAAATATTTATAATATTTTTTATTAAATTTTACGTTTTATAAAATAAAAAAGTCACACATAAATTAAAAAATTTATATTTTAAAACAAAATAAAATATAAAACTTAAAAAAAAAAAAAACCCTCTCAGAATTCGGTTCCAGAAAATAGAATTCTGATTGGTTATAAATTTCAAAATTATAAAATTTGAATTGAGAATTCTGTTTCCCGATAGTAGAATTCTGATTTTCCGAGAATAAAATTCTGGTCATGCACAGTAAATAATGTTAATTTAGTAAATAAAGTTCAATAGGTGTTATTTGAAAAATTGTTTTTAAAAATAGTATTATTTTAGTAAAAAATTCATTGCTTGTAATCTCAACCAAAATTGTTCCCGCTTAATCAATTCTTCCTCACTCAAATTGAAGGTTCTGCTTAGATGATCGTTGTTTACAAGGAATTCTGGTTATATTTCACATGAAATAACTGGATTGAATATGTAATTTGGATCTAAGACACCACCACTTTGATTTACCATTGATTAAACACACAAAAACAAATCAACTCGTAACGCACCGATTGGAAAAGTAATTCCTGCAATTTCAAGCAGCTGGAAGAAAATTCTCGTACAGATTCAATTCCACCCGACAAACTAATCAGTTGAGTGACGTGAACTAATCAAACTCAATGTACTGAAAAAGGAATACATCAAGGAAATATTAATCAGCTGCTTCACCTGCTTGCGTATAACTTCAAAGGCAACAATGATGCACCGCTAGAAATAAACTTTGTTTCAGCTGATTAAATTCTACGCTTGTGTTAATTTTGAAAAATAATAGTAAATTCGTGTCAAAGCTTTCTTGCACCATTTGATAGAATTCACATAAGCTTCACAGCCAAAGCATGATTCAACGAGGCAGTACACATGCTTGCCAAATGATGTAACCGATTGTTTATCAAATGCGTGTGCAAAGAATATTTTTTTTTTTCTTTTTCACTTCATTTATTATTTATTCATTGCTCCATATGTATACATAAACAGTACAAATGAGATTCAATTTAAATAATCCACCGAAAATTGCAGGTGTCCTACCCGAAATGGTGACACTCGGAGTACTACCAGAGACGCTGACACGATGAAGTGATAAAGACATTTATTGTTATTTTGACCTCTCAAACAAACTTTCAACAAATTGACTGACATTTAAGATTATAATCTAATCATGTAATTAATAATAATCAGACGTAAAACAACTTAGATATTACGATTAAAGAGATATTTGAGTCTATTTTAATCGTTTTTAAATATTATAGAAAGCATAGTACTAGATTTAGATACCGGTCTAAATATGAAAACACAACTTCTAATTATTTATGTTTTATATATCTACAAGCATTCATTTCAGCCTTATACCAATGTCTGGAACTCTACATACTCATAGCTCTTATTTATGAAAAAAATAGTACATTAATTATAACTGTACAGGTATTTACATTATAGGTAGATCAATCAAATTATTGTCCACACCAGAAATATTGAGTTATTCAATCAATTTTTATTATTTATTGTGAAATTTTTTATGCAATGTTAGGTTATTATGAAAAATTTGGTTACAATATTAATTTATATATATATATATAGTATATGTTCTTTATTGTGTAAATTTTTTATCATTTAGTGGTAACTATGTCAAAATAACCACTTAAAATAAAATATAGTACATGTTATATTGGTTTCAACACTAATGGATTATTGATTTGGTGCTACAATCGATTCCAAAATATACATAGCACATTAGTTGTTAGAAGTATGATATGATATGTCCACATTTCATGAATGTAGCACAACTTAGAAAATTTTGAGATATATATATATTGACTGATCAAAGTGAAACTTTTTACATTAGTCATTAAGTAATATAAAAATCCACCACCTTTTATGTCAATAAAATTTATATAAATTATATATTTGATGTATAATATCTAAAATAATTCATTTGAAAAAAAAAATATCTTTCCGACTAATTATACTCGCTTAGTCGAAACATATTCTTGTTCTGTTGAACCGTTAGTACTTTTGGAAACAAATGTTCTTGGTGTTCTACATAGACTTGTTGTAATGAATTTACACCCCTTATGCTAAATTTCTACATATAGCCTACACCAACAGCAGCTGTTTTTTTTTTTTTTTTTTTTTTTTTTGATTTTATTTTCATGTTGGTATTTTTTTTTAAACAAATATTTTTTTTTATAATTTTCTCCCTTTTTTTTTAATTTTTTTTTTTTACTTTCACCCAACTGTTTTTTTTTTTTTTTTTTTTTTTTTCGTATTGTGATTTTATTTTCATGTTGGCACTTGTCTATAAACAAATATTTTATTTTCCAATTATTGACAATCAAATTAACAATGGCATAGAACAGATAAAGACGAAACAAATCATAGTCTCGGATTCTCTGTTTTGTTTGAGGAGTTAGATCCTTGAAGAACGCTCCAGCACCTTCCACGAATTCAACCACGCGTCGCGTTCACAACGATTCTTCTACACTTTCTCTCGACGTCACAACACGTTCGTCTTACACACCCACCGCTTCCGGAAACTCATCCATCTATAAATAACCTAATTACCACGCTCCATAAACAACCAAAAACACACAACAAAAGAAAAACAAGACAGATTTCTATTTGTTTTCTTTGAGATTGTGCAAAATAACCACTATGGCTAGCGACGGCAGCCAGGAGTTCAGGCTAGTGTCACCGGCGTTCAGCAACGAGGGGAAGCTACCGCGGAGCTACACGGAGGAGGGGCAGGGGGCGAAGAAGAACATATCCCCACCATTGGAGTGGTACAACCTGCCGCAGGGGACGCAGACCCTGGCGCTGGTCGTGGAGGACATCGACGCGCCTGATCCCGGGGGACCCATTGTGCCCTGGACGCACTGGGTTGTGGCGAATATTCCGGCGACGGTGAAGGGGCTGCCGGAGGGGTTCTCCGGGAAGGAGATGGGTGGGGAGTATGCGGGGATCAAGGAAGGGCACAATGACTTGAAGGTGCCAGGTTGGTGTTGCCCTAAGTTGCCCACGCATGGCCACAGAATCCAGTTTAAGCTTTATGCTTTGGATACAGAGCTTCACCTTGGGAACAAGGTACTATGCATGTCCTTAGGAATTCTAAAAAAAAAAAAAAAAAAAAAAACACTTATTTCACAAATTTTTTCATTAACTACAATTTTGATTTAGTGCAATTCTTTTAGTCGTCTAATTTTTCTAATGACTTTGGCCACTTTTAACCACTTTTAACACGTACTATGTTTTACTGTAATCATAATCCTCTAACATATTGAAGAATATTGTTTTTATTATTTTAAAAATAATTTTATATCTATTAACATGGTGAATTAAATGTGAAGGAAAAAAGTATAATTTTTAAACTTTTAAATCTTGAAAAATTTAAATAAAGTGTGTGATTACGTTAATAGGCAAAATTAATATAATCTATTACTATAATCCTAATTTTATTTTCTATCAACATATTGAACTACATTCGAACTAGTTGTTTTTATTATTATTTTAAAAAATGAAAATAAAATGTGAAATTACAATTGTATAACCAAAGTTGCATAAAAGCTTATTTAAGCTCGTTTGTATAAAATCAATTTTGGAATTCACTCAAATTTGTTTAAAGTAGTTCATTTTGATTCTCTTTCCTTCATATAATAGTTTTACTCTTGAGAAAAATCTTAAAATAAGTATCATTTCAATTTTTTAACATAATTTTATTTACTGTTTTTATGTTAATATGGGATACTTCTATGTCTTAATAAATTTTAGACGATGAGACTTTTGAATACATTGTAAGTATTCCTTTTGTCTTTGTTTGTACAGACTTAATAATATTTAGATCCTGTTTTTATAGGATAAAAGGATTTAGGGAAACCAGTCAGCTTAATGCACTCTCATATTTTGTAATCTTTAAGGCGAATTTCTTATAATTGAATATGTTTTTTATCAGCTAATATTGATGAAACTTCTTATTTAAGGTGGTTTTTGTATCTTATGAGAATATTGTTGTATTACTTTTTGCAGGTGACGAAGGAAAAGTTATTGGAAGATGCCATACAAGGACATGTTCTAGGAGAAGCAACCCTGATGGCTATATTCTAATATGTAATTTGTGTGTGAAGTGTCTTTTAAGTAATATATGTAACATTTTGAAATTACGTGGTATCAGTGAGATAAAGCACTATCTCAAATCTCATGCTTGTTTTGCATGTCTCATATTTTTCAGCTTCATCTCATCTTATGTTACAGGATAACTATTTTCTCTAAACTTAGAGAATTAGCCCCTTTTTTTATTGTTTCCTTAAGATTAATAAATAAGCTAGAAACTAATTATATGACAAAAAACTAATATTGAGATGACATTTCTGACTGTATGAACTAAAAAATTACTTGTTATAATGATGCTATACCCTTATTCCGCAGAAAATATAAAATAAGTTATAAGAGGAGACCTAACTTAAAATGACTCTTTGTATTTAGACAAGTGCCAACCTATGAAGAACTAAGATTTTAAATCTTTAAATTAGTTAGAAGAGGAGACCTAAATTTTAGCTTACGAATTCAAATGTTTAGGATCGTTTAGAAGTTAAAATTTCATCAAAAAAGGTTATGAATTCATGACGCCGGGAAAATGAGTGTTTAGGATCTTCTTTAAAATAGTTATTGGGAAGAAAAACAGAGAAATTTATTCTTTAAAAGGTTGTGAATTCATTACCAGCAAAATATAGAACTGCTTAGCTTCTTTAAAGGTTACGAATATTGGGAAGAAAAACAAAAAGATTGGGTATGTTAATAACTTGTGATTTTTTCAAATTCAATCTTCGAATTCTTCAATGTTCTTTCAGTCGTTTAGATTGTTGTACACATTTTATTTTCTCTCAAGCTCTTTTATCTTTTAGCATTTACTAATGTTTTTGGATTTTTTGTTTTTATCCACTTTCCTGCGTTTACTTCTGTTTTGTTTTGTTTTTATTTTCTTTTCTTCTTAATACTGATTTCATTACTTTACAACAAAGTCCAATTCATTTCAGAGAAAAAAAAGTACTAAGTACGTAAAAAAATAATATTTTATATTTAAACTGATTTTCAAATATTTTTATTTTATGAATAAATTTAATTAAAGGGGATATTTGAGATGTTGTGCGGGACCAAGTTAGAACCAAGAGACCAGAAAAACTAAGACAGTATTACTCTTCACTGCATCTACCAATTTGAGGATGTCCCAACCGCGTGAGAGATTATACATTGTATTGGCCGTCACGATAGGATAAAAAAAACACCAATGAATTAAAAATCCATGCACCTTCCCGGGCTAATGTAATAGATTCAAGGGCAATTTGCACTATTGGATTTTAGCTCTTCAAGACCAATTTACTGTATTGAGATTTTAGCTTTACATCCCTTTGTGTACAGCTTCCAACACACATGTAACAGAGCAAATTGCTCTGCCATAATCTGGTTGTTGAAGGCCTTAACTTCTGCGACCAGGCTTAAAATTCCCTGTTAGCATTTTCACCTAAACTGGTTTTGAGTGTACATGCATAAGATTATACATAAACCACACGATTATAGTAGTAGTCTGTTAGCAGTAATGTGGAGCAGTAATGAGGAGGTTGTTTGACTAGATTCACCCCTGTTGTAAACGATGCATTCGAAGACTTTAAGCGCATCCTAGGATTCAAAGCACCAATCCCTACCCTTACACAGTTATCATCTTTCAATTCAGATTGGTCAATCAATATTTCTACTTTGTACCAGCCAGACTTGATTGAGGGTGATGTTTGCATCCCCATATAGTTTCTAGCCTACGGTGCTGCTCCAGCCAAGGTCTCTTTAAACAGATTTCCAACAAGTGCTTAAGCCATCCTCCTTTTAATGGATCTCAGGTGCCTTCGTCGGGCTGAGTGCGATGGTCCTCCGTCCGCCACCGAATCGTCCTAAGATGGTGTGGACAACAATTTTGCCCGTATTCTTGTGGCGTCATAAGATTGGTGTGGACAACAATTTTGCCGGTATTCATGTGGCATATAGAGCTCCTGTCGCTTGACCGGTCCCTATTCACCCTCGCGTCTGTCTCTAACACTTTAGTTTCTTCGCTTGGGCTCCTTCCTCTCGGGCTTTATTCTCTATGTCCGTATTGTTTTCGGCCGTCCTTGACTACGTATCGTTGTAGGTGTTCTGATATCAGTTCTTTTATTTTATCTTTTAAAACTTGGCACTCCTTGGTAATGTGGTATGTGGTCGTGATTACGATGATATCAGTAGTATTTGCTTCGGTTGACGTTTCGGGGTGAGAAACATCTACGGGGTTCTGAAATCATATATGTGTTTAAAGCTTCTTTCAGAATTTGTGTTCGAAATCATATCTGTGCTTAAAGCTTCTTTCAGAATTTGTGTTCGACCGGTGTTTAGAAGTGTGTATCTCATGAACCTTTGGCTTTGAGGTGCTCCCTGTATTTTGGGGGATTTCGGTCTCGCTCTCGGTCGTTCCGCTTTCCTTGGTTCTGTTCTGCTTTGGCAAATTCTCGCAATTCCTCGACTTGCATATATTGGGTAGCTTTATGTCGTAGGTCATCCATATTAGTCGGGGCTGTGTGGTCCAGGTTGAAGTGCAGTGGTCAACCGGTGCATGGCCACTTCCGGAATGAGTCCTCAAATGCCCAAGGAACCCTTGCTGAATCTGGCTATGAACGCCTTCAAAGATTCTCTCTTATCTTGTCAAATGTTCACGAGAGCGACGAATGACATCTGATCAGGTCGCGAACTGAGCTACAAACTTAGCTTTTATGGTCGTAAAAGAGTTTATCGATCCTGAACCTGAACCAATTGAGTGTAGCCCCTTTAGAGAGTGATAAGTATCAATTTTGAGTGTTTTTGTATATGATAAAGTTTGCGTACTTGTGGGTTTAAGTAGTATTTAAGATAATAATTATTGCCAAATTAAGAGTTTTTGGATCAACTTTGAGAATTTGACTCTTGAGTTAAAAGAAGTCATTTGATCTTAATTATTGTGAATTTCAGGTGAAAAAGAATGAAACATTTAGTGATTGGAAGATGCATAAAAAAGAGAACTAAAATAATTTAAAATAGAGAGTCGCTTAAGCGAGAAGAGCTCGCCCAGGTGAAAAGACCTCATGATGTAGACCAGGTGCAGAGAAGAGCTCATCCAGGCAACATTTCACCCAAGAAAAGAGGATCTCGCGCAGGCAAGGATGGTCTCACCTGGGTGAGATCAATCTAGAAAGCACATCAAAGTTTCGCTTAAGCGAGACATGTTTCGCACGAGCAAAAAGTCACTTAACCTAAGTTCGAAAACGTGTTAAAAGTAGATTTTTAGATTTTGTGAAATCATAAGACCTGGAGAGAACAAATGCAGTCGTTATGGACGAGAGAGAATCACCGGTTCTTCTTTTCTTCTGACAATCTTCCTTTCATTGATCTGTAATGGCTACCATGGGTAGCTAAATTCTTCACCTTTAGGATTGAATGTATTTTTTTGAACTCATTTGTATTTTGGCGATTTTTATATATAATATTCAGTTTCTACTCAATTAGCATTTTTATCTTGCTCTTAATGCTAGATTTTATCTGATCAATAGAGTCTTGATTTTGATTCTTGAATTCAACTGAGAAGTACTTTTAACTTTCTGACCTAGATGAAAATACTCAATATATTGGAATATTAGGGATGGGTTTCGATGTATTGATTACGTATAACATTTGTTCTTAATGTTTGGTGATTTACTAAATAGCTGAGGGATTAGTGTCTAGGAAATTTCCTTATGAATTTCATGTTTGAGAAATCAGTGTGAATGATTTTTATATGTGCATCAATTGTGAATAGTTACGGATATTGTATGTTTTTATCAAATCCAAAATATGAATGAGGGAGATAAATGAAGTTCAATCCTAGAGTCCTTTAAATCTTTTAAACCCATTTTTGATAATCATTATTTACTTTTTAATTGCTCTTTTATATATTTTGATTCAAATCATTATCAAATCATCTTGAAAATCATAATTGCTTAATAAGTAGTGAAAACTGAGATTTATAAGCAAAACTGTTTTCTGTGGGATCGACATTCGTACTTTATAAATATATATTACTTTTGACTCGGTACACTTATCGAAAAAGGTTAACAAGCTTTTGGCACCATTGTTGAAGAACAATTTTTGTTTTTAAATTTTGGACTATAACTCATTGAGTATTACGAATAATTTTTCTTTGTTTTCTTGTGTTTTAATTATATTTTATTATTGTGTGATAATTCTTGCTTAAGCTATTTTTCTTTTATGATATTGAGAGGGCAGGTTTCTGAAGATAAACTAGAATTTGATTCGGAGATTGAGAGGATAGCCAGGCGAAGTCGTAGCAGAAAAAGAAGAGAACAACAAAGTCAAACTAGAGAAAAATCTTCTATGACCTTTGACAGAGATACTCAAGTGGTATAAGAAAAGGTCAGTATCGATGAGGAAAGAATTCCCCCACCAAGAAGGACTCTTTGAGACTATGCCATGCAGCAAGGCCCAAGGAACTTCTCCAACATAGCAGTACCAGCCACCACTAAAACATTGGAGATGAAGCCAACATTCTTGAATTTGATTAGCAGTCATCAATTTACTAGGCTGGATAATGAAGATCCATACACATATCTTTCCACTTTCTATGAGCTGGTAAGAACTATGGGATTTGAAGCGGGTGACACTGAGACTGTTTATTTGCGATTATTTCTTTTCTCTTTGGCGAGCAAAGCAAAGGAATGACTTAAATCTTATCCAAATCAGAGTTTGACAAGCTAGAATGTTGTAGAGGAAAAATTTCTACATAAGGCAAAATATGACATCTCTACCTTTAAACAAGGGTTAAATGAAGCATTATGTGAAGCTTGGGAACGATTCAAAGTGATGTTGAGAAGATGCCCAAACCATGGTTTTAAAGACATTGCCCAACTGAGCATTTTTCACAATGGTCTGAGGGATGACACAAAGATGATACTAGATGCAGTAGCTGGAGGTACATGATGGCGGTAGATGTAGAGCTGGCAATAAGAATTATTGATGCTCATGCTTCTACAGACTGTCAAGCTCAATTGGTATTTTAATCTTGCTCTTAACGCTAGATTTTATCTTATCAATAGAGTCTTGATTTTGATTCTTGAATTTAACTGGAAATTACTTTTAAGTTTTTGACCTATATGAAAATACTCAATATATTGAAATACTAGGGATAAGTTTCGATGTATTGATTACGTATAACATCTGTTCTTAATGCTGGGTGATTTACTAAATAGCTGAGGGATCAGTATTTAGGAGATTACCTTATGTATTTCATGTCTGAGGAATCAGTGTGAATGATTTTTATATGTGCATCAATTGAGAGTAGTTACGGATATTGTATGTTTTTATCAAATCCAAAATATGAACGAGGGAGATAGATGAAGTTCAATCCCAAAGTCCTTCTAGATATTTTAAACCTCTTTTTAATAATTGTTATTTACCTTTTAATTGCTCTTTTATGTATTTTGAATCAAATCATTATCAAATCATCTTGAAAACCATAATTACTTAGTGAGTAGTGCAAATTGAGATTTACAAGCAAAATTGTTTTCTGTCGGATCGACATTCGTTCTTTATACATCTATATTACTTTTGACTCGGTACACCTACCGAAAAAGGTTAACAGAGAGGTTGGAAAAACTTTGCAGTATATATGACCATCTGTTGTAAATAGGGTTAATTGAGAGACATACGCGTCGATGTGTTCGTCCGAGTCTGTGGAGCCGTCATATCGATCTAGTATGGGATTGCTTCAGTTGGGAGGTAGTTTTGTTACCAGGATCTCGTCCGTAAAAGGGAACTGTCCGAACGGGTTGCCCACGATCGGGTATAATATTGCCTCTTGGTCTTCTCGTCGTGAACTTTTCTCTCCGTCTTCCATTCCGAGGTTCTTCTCTTAGGCCCTCCTCTCGAGAGCCTTCTCGCTCGATATGAACTTCTCTGTTGTTCCATTCTTGCTCTATTCGTTTGAGTCTCTGCCTTAATCTTTCATTTTCTTCTCAGAGGGTATTAAATGTATCAATGTGGCGCATTCGGTCCTCCTCCCGTAGCTTTTTTATCATCTCTAATTCCCTTCTCACTTCGGCCAGTACGGTCGAAGAGCAACGGTGGGCGTCAAAATGTTCTCGCAAGAGACCGTTGGCTCCAGCAACAACAATGTCTTTTGTGATTGCTCCTCGGTCGCTCCTGATGCTCCTTCCCACTGCTTTGATTGCTCAAAATTCCACCGTCCCAAGAGGGGGGTCCTGCAAGCACTCCGATGCTCAAGTTAGTATTGGGTGGAGAGTGCAGGTGATTTAGGTCAGAGTTTAGAAATACCTTTTGTGTGGTGACTGAGCCTGTATTTATAGGCACTGCAGTGGGCTTTAAAAAGTTTGGGCCCATTCTGCTATTTTTTGTTATTCTGTTATGATTTTATAATAGAAGTTGGTTATGAAGTATTTGGTTGTTATTTATCATACTTACCTTTGATGATGCCTCTTGCTGTTGGAGTTGCCACGTGTCACGCATGTATTACGCGTTTATGTAAAACTGGCAAAGTCATTATTCAAAACTGACATTCAGTAAGGGCTTGATAACAAAACTATAATTCTTTATTGTTTGTAGTGCCTCATTAAAATCTCATCGGCTAAAACCCTCCTTAGGGAAAAAATGTCATAGGTAAGAAAGAGTACATTGAGTTACATGAAAATTAACTGAAATAAAATTTGAGATGGTCGGCATTCCATGTGTTGGGAATCTGCTCTCCATCCAAATGTTCCAAACTGATAGCTACATTTCCCAAGCTTTGGTATACTCTGAGCGGTCATTCCCAGTTGGGCTCAAACTTGCCGTCCACAGGGTCCTTCCGTGCATTTCCCGTTATTTGCCAGACAAGGTCTCCCTTCTGGATGTTTCTTGACCTGACCTTGGCGTTATACCGGTGTGCGGCTCTCTGTTTACAGACTTCCTCTTTTATCTTAGCCTTTTCTCTGAGTTCCTCCAACATGTCCAGTTTAGTCTTTATATACTCATTTTTGAGTGACAGGTCATTCAGTTGTTGCCTTACGATTGCTTCCCCTATCTCAACTAGCAACATAGTGTTCGTTCCATATGTTAGGTTGTACAGGGATTCTCCTGTGGTCGTTTGTGCAGTGCATCTGTATGCCCACAATACTTCCAAAAGTTCATCGACCTACTTCCCTTTTGCTACCCCCAATCTTTTCTTCAGTTGTGATAGGATTACTTTGTTGGCGGCTTTAGCTTGACTATTTGTTTGTGGGTGTTCGAGAGAACTGTTGATGTGCTTTGATTCCTAATTCGGTCAACAAAGATTCCAATTTTTGGTCGACGAATTGTCATCCATTGTCAGTTATGATTGTGTGAGGAACGCATACAACTTTCCATATAAAATTTTGTACATCGGCAGCCATGATTTTGGGAAGGGGTTCAAGCTCTATCCACTTGGTGAAGTAATTGACCGCCACAATAAAAAACCATCTTTTTCGGTCGCTGGAGGAAAAGGTCCTATAATATCCATTCCCTATCTTGTGAAGGTCCAAGGTGCATTAATTGTTTGTAAATCAGTTGGCGGCTGGTGAAACAAAGGGTCTTTCTCCTGACAACTTCTGCACCTTTTCACGTAATCCGCGCAGTATTGGCAGACGGTCGACCAATAATAACCCGTATGGATGACCTTGGCAGCTAGAGTCCTATGGCTGCAATGCATGCCGCAAATACCATTGTGTAGCTCGTTGATTACGTTTCGACCTGTTTTTTTGCCTAGACATTTTAAGAAAGGGGAGGTAAATCCTCTTTTGTATAGATCTTCACCTCATATCGTACGACTTTTTTTGCCAGTGTTCTATCCGGTATGACCTCTCCTTGAGCCAAAGCTTTTAAGGCTTGAACGATAGGGGCTCGCCAATCGTCGATTATCTTGATGTTCATGCAATTTGCATTTGATACGTTCGGCTACCATGATTTTCTTGTTTAAAATATTGATGGTGGAGGCCTTCTCATGATCCGTTGCCACATCTTTCAAGTGCTTCGACGACCGCTAGAAGGACGATCGCTCAAAACTGCGCTTCGACTTTTTCTTAAAAGCTTCCGAAGTAGGCGCAGAAGGAGGACAAATTGGAAATGTAGGGACAATCGCTATCAGTTCAACCCTTTCAGGAATCACTGTCGCCCTTTGAACAACTTTTCCCTTTTCCTTCGAAGGCTGCTTGCTGCCCTCCCGACCTTGAGGACATCAGATCTTTGAACACTCTATTCATGTTTGGGGTGTGGTCAACAAGTATATCTGTACAAATGCAAGTCACATTGGTAAACGCCTTGAAATAGAATGGTCAAACAAAACAGAAAAAGGTACTGAACACAGCGTTAGTCGGGTCTTCACACCAGTAAGTGTTGAGAATTTCTCGGGCAGGGATACCCCTAGGAAGGCTATCAAGCACTAAAAGCGCCAAGATATCCTCTGCCGATAATTCTAACCGTGGCCAAGATGCAAACCGAGCAGGAAATCTAGTCCAATATAGGGGAAATTTTTGCTCATCTCCGACAAACATATACTCTCGGCCCTTATTCCCAAAAGATATTTTAACAAACAGACTCAGTTGACTGACTAGCGACAACCACCCTACCTTTCTACCCGGCCAGGTCAAATAGTGATGAAGGAAAAGAGGAACAGTGGGAATAATGGCTAAGGCAGAACACACAAATTGAAAGGCCCTAATGTACGCCCAACTGTTCAATGAAGTTAGGGGGCGACGTTTAAAAAGTGCAAAACGTCCGAACAAAAATTGTCAAAGGGAATCAAGACACACGAGTCCTTCATCACACGGACATACAAAAAAAGAAATCCACCGATGATGACCCCCGACCATGAAATACTAGGTCGGTAGGCAAACACCGGCGTAATGAGAATCCACCATCAAGAACAGAGGGATCTACAATATCGTGGGTGTCGACTAATACCCTAAGGGAGGCAGTTGTTCTATATTTGGAATATGCGGTCCTAACATCCTCCACAACCCAGTCATCATCGAGAGGGTTAACTTTGTTAACACCTTCCACGTTGTTGCTGGAGGCCGGGACTCTACCTTACTATTCATTGGCTCATCTAACCTTACCCTCTCATCCTCATCAGCAAACCCACTAGTCGAATCACTAAAGCTAAAACTACTCGATGTCCCCCCAATGGGACCAATTCCCTGCTCAGCCAGATCTCTACGGTCAATTGAGGCAGGCCGATCAAAAGAAGATTTAAAAATAGAATAAGAGTGCATAGAGTAGGAAATCATGGTTACCTCGAAACAAAAAAGTTAATGACCGAACACTTGGGAAGGGAGCTACTCAATCTGGCAGGTGAAAATGACAGCGAATGCGACGGGATCAAAGGTTATTTATAGCCAAAACCTAGCAATGACGTGGATGAATGTCATCCGCATGATCCGTAAGCCCTCAACAACTCAGATTAAGTTACCTGTCACCTCATACACAAAGACCAAAAGGCACGTAAAACAAGACAAAAATGCGGGAATTCAAATCTACAAACCTATCACGGTCAGTAAGGACATCGCAACACCAATACACCATTTAAAACGGCCGGGCACAACAAATCCTTTTCGGCCACTTCGTAACCTCAAGGACTTGGGGGCCTATGTACTATACGGCCAACCGAGATGGTCATCTCGGTCGGGACCTTGTTATATATTAATCATCTTCGAATAACCACTTTGCTAGTTTTACATAAACGCGTAATGCAAGCATGACACCTGGCAACTCCAACAGCAAGGGACATCACCAAAGGTAAATATGATAAATAACAATTGAATACTTCATAACCAACTTCTGTTATAGAATCATAACAGAATAATAGAATACAGTAGAATGGGCTCAAACTCTTTAAAGCACAAATAAGGATGTATCTTATTTATATTCATTTGTAGACCTTTTATATTCATTTTTAGATAAGGCACAAATAAGGATGTACCTTGCTTCATTGTTTAATTACATGGAATTAAACTCTTTTTCTCCTCAGTCCTCTTCTGAAGAGGCGATCTTTATGTCTCCTTGTGTAATAATAGTGTATGTACTTAACATACATTTCCATATGATCTTTTAAATATGGAAAGTCTTCGTCGAGGAAGGATATATAGGGGTTGTGTAAGAGACATTCCTTTTTGTGATGAGTTGTTGCTATATTCCTACCATTGTTGTTAGCTCTTTTCCTCTAGTAGTTGTTAGGCAGTTTTAGAGTTGAGCTTTGATACTAACTGTCAACACCCAATTTCGTCCGGGCAGGCAAATTATTTCATATTATAAATAAATACAAAGATTAAAATAAAAGGGTTGTTATCTAGTTTTATTATATTATTTTCATTTAAATAAAAAAAAGA
>Ga0099824_1007352_pt1 | contig 14637 bp, 6 predicted proteins | sample SiratrowhiteBW_FD_76837 | JGI IMG/M metagenome (GOLD analysis project Ga0099824, IMG submission 76837) | Root nodule microbial communities of legume samples collected from California, USA - Siratro white BW | ecosystem: Host-associated > Plants > Roots > Nodule | place: USA: California...
ATATATATATATATATATATATATATATATATATATATATATATATTATCACTGAACATTTTGATAAGAAATTTCATGACAATTTAGGAAGCCAACGGAGCTATGAATCTACTCAAAATTAGCGGGATTAAAAAGTTTAATGCATGGATATTTTATTTTTATTATATGTTTGTGTATTGGTGTTTTTGAAAACATAGATGTTGAGTTTAATTTTAATTATTTGATTAAAAATTTGAAATTACTAATAAAACTTGATACTAATAACTCTATCCACTACATAAATATGAATCTAAGTTTTAACACTTATTAGTTATGAGTATGAGAAAGGAGTGAAAAAATATATAATATTTACAACACAATGTTGGTAACAGTAATGATAGAGTAAAGATAAAGTGTTCTTGTGTTAATTGTTTAAATGAAAAGGACTACATATTATATAGAAATTAGGCAGTGTGTTATATATAATGACTTTTTCAAAAAATTATATAATATGAACATGAGATTATGAATCATTAGATTAACATGTATCAAACTGAAGAGGTTGTTAATTCTACAATGAATGACTATTTAGAGGATATGATTCAAGATATTGAATTGAAATCTTTTGCTTAAGTGAAGATATGTTTAATGATGCAAATATTTTTTTTTATTGTATTTTAGTTCAACCAACTTCATATGATTATCAATTATAATAAGATTAATGAATTTAAAGTCAACTAAGGGGTGAGCTAATAAATGTTTCACTGAATTGCTTTAGTTGTTGAAGGATGTGTTTCTCACAAATTATGACTTAGTAAAGAAAAAAAATTCAGACAACAAAATTTCTTATTTATAATTACATTGATACTTATTTATTTTTATTACTTTTGTATTGCATAATGATAACAATAAAGATAAATGAGTTGGTAATTATTAAGATTTTACACTGTTTTGTTGTAATTGAGCCAAATAGGTTTCACTTAAAAGTCTACTATTATTTTGACATAATTCTCAAATTTTTAATAGATTTGAGATTGAGTGTGTTTGGTATTTTGTTCATAACTTTTGTCACAAAAACTCAGATTTACTTTATTATCGTTTCGTTTTTCATATAATTTAAAGATATACAAATGTTATTCAAGGGTCGAGATCAAATTTGAACTTGAAAGTGGTTAAAATTGGACTTGAAGTCGGTACACAAAGGCTGGACAACAAGGCGGTACCGAAATATTTTGAACTGGTTTTTTTTTATGGAGGTCTATTTAGTCATTTCATGTTTTAGGTTAATTTTTTTATAAATAAAGATATCTTGGTAAAGCCTAGAGACATCATAATAGATAGTAGGCAATTAAATACATCTTTGTTTTTTCCCTTTTTTCTCTTCTATGAGTTTTGCATTTATCTTTCTACCTTATTGTGTCAATCATGATTATGAGTGACTAATGGTTATATTCAATCCCATCTGGAAGTGCTCTCTTGTTTCTTAATCCTAAAGTTCACCGTGTTGTAATTCTTTCCATTACTAATTGCTATTTTAATTTGATTATTAAATTTAATAATTAAATTAATTTAATAATTGAATCAATACCGATTGGATTGTGTTGTGAAATTTCTCAATCCATGTTCAAGTCAGAATAATATTATTGTTCACATTGGGTGATTGCAATTGTTCAACATATTGTGTATTCGACGAGATACTGGGTGTTTGGAATGTTAAATAATGCAGAGATATCAGTCTATTAAACATGCACTTGTAATTTTGATTTTCTTTATGAGCTATTGAGGGAGCTTTAGAAAAATAGATGGTTTTTATTACTTACATTTATCTAATCTGTTTAAAATTATGTTTTTATTTTATTAAATCTAATATGTTTAAAATTATGTTTATACTTTTTTATATCTAATCTATTTAAAATTATGTTTTTATTTTATTATATCTAGTATGTTTAGAATTCTATTTTTATTTTATTAAATTTAATTATTTCATTAAAATCTTCATTAAAACCTCCCTAATGCTTTTATGAGAGCATTTAAGAAAACAACTAAATAGTATTTAAGAAGAATGAATTAGGTTAACTATATTACAAATTTATCTTCTTAGTTTAATTTTGGACACATTTCACAATGGGTATCATCCATATAATATGTACCTATATAATACAACATATAGAACTTCCCTTATCATTATATCAATCAACTTTGTTGATATAATATGATTATTACTAATATATTGTTATTATTATTATGATAATGATTTCCATGATTAATATTAATACTAATATTAATATTAATAATATTATTATTAATAATAATGATAATATTATAATAATTATTTATATAAATATAAACAATAATAATAATAATAATAACATTAACAATAATACGTAGAAGGCACTTGTTTTATTTTTTCAACATAAATATCAAAAGTTGTGACTGTGTGAGGGTCTGATTAAAAACTTGTTTTAAATGTATGAAATTTTATTTTAAAACTCATTAAAAAAAATTTCACTCAATGTTTAAAATGTTTATATATTTTCAGATGGAAGAATCTCATAACAAAGAAAAATTAAAATAAATATAAATTTTAGGGTGCAAAAATATAGATTTTATCTTCTGATAAAATTGTTGGCCAGAATTAGTAAGTTCAATCATTCATTACCCTTTTTCAACCATTCATATCTAATCTTTTGAGAAATTTTCTGACAATATGAACAAATATTCATATGAGTGCAATCCAATAGATTGTAACTAGATTCATTAGCAATGGGCATTTATCACAAATCAACAAATTGGGTAGTTAATCTTTGCACACCATCAGATAAAAATATTATTTTGATTCATAAACAAGTTTAATATAAAAGTACACATTCCACACACACATATATATATATATTACCATTTTCGACATACATAACTTTAACATAAATAGGACTTTAATATCGTAAATACAACACATTTTATAGCTAAATCGTCATATACACATCTTGATATAGATGAAATAACCTAAACTCAACATAAAATATGTCAGATTAAGCACCAAACTACCGTAGAAGTAATACATAATAGTGGTTTGTAACAATTAATGTTTACTTTAATTTTAACATATACAATGTAAAAAATATACTTTTTTTGCTAAATCTAGTATATTAAACTAGAATCTATAAGAAGAAAATCATATAGATTAATCAAAGTATACAACACGAAATAAAATATCTATAATTAAAGTTTTAATGAATTTTTCAAATTCAACTTAAATTATCTAATATTATAAAGAATGATAAAAGAAACCTCCATTATTTTAATAAAATTTAATTAAACCCAACTCTTAATGTTGCAGAAGATGAATTGTTCATCATTCTCATAAAAATAAATATAATCTCAATCATAAATATGTTACTTACATCTACAAATCAATAATACTCTCTTATATTAAATTATCTCTTATATTAAATTACATTGGAATAAACCACCTCACCTATTATACTAAAATAAAAATAAATACAAAATTATTTCAAAGTTTGTAATAAATTAAGTAATTAATATATCCATAAAGTCTCTTAACTATGGGTACAAATGGGTTATTTCAATATTTGTTAAATGTAACTAAATATATAGATATATTGATCCATCCTTTTATATTTGCAAAACACTTTTATATATATATATATATATATATATATATATATATATATATATATATTTCTATGTTATATTATACATATGGAGACATATTTATAATAGAAATGTCAACATAATATCTAAAGTCGTTTAATATATTTTTTTAGTGAACCTACTTTTTATTAGTGAATTCTTTTTTCTTTTTTTTTGAAAATCAAGCTTTATTTTTTATGTTTGACTTCCTTCGTCACTCAAGGTCTTTAGTATAATTGTCATCATCATTATTGTTTTGTCTAAAAACACCATTATTCATATCACTTTTCGGTAGACAATCGCACCATTGGTCCACGTTAAACAAAGTATTTTCCGACCTAGTCTAACTTCTATTCAAAGTCCAATTGACATTTCTCACCTTATTTGGAAACAATTTCTCTCTTTTGAAGTTGCTTTTCTTCACTCCTCCAATGTGTAATGCTTTCATCTCTATGTGCTTGAAGTGATTCTTCCATTTTTACGAATTACGTCAATGTTCCTTTATCCATTGATAAGTTAGACAAAACTTATTATGACACTTAGTTATTTGATTTGAAGTTTTGGCTTAAGGGCCAAAATTATTTGACCATCTGACTCATATAATAACCTTCATCAATGAAAAAGACCACTAACGTTGGTCTCAAGTTGTGTTCAACTGTGCAACGTGCTAAATCGACTATCAATCCTTTGCTTACACAAATATTTTATGTCCATGAGAGATGTTTTGGAGTTTGAAAATAGGCTCGATTGTTGTACACAAATGACACTTAATGTCTATGTGGTGTTTGTCAAAATCTCTTGAATGTTGTTGCTACAAGACGTCTTAATAGTTCCACTAATGAATATTTTGGAGAAGTTCATGGTTTCATACATGACTTTAATGAATTGTTGCCTCCTGCTTCCATTCATACTCAGGAATTAGAACAATGTCAAACTTTTTTTATGTTGATGGCTTTATATGGATTTCTGAAGAGTATTTGAATCTTCAAGATCAAATTTCAAGATCCCCGAAACTTTGACCTCTACTTAGTCCACTCTTTTACATGTACCATGCAAGTTAGCCACTAAAACCCTTTTTTAACTCCACTTGTGACTCTTCAGCATTGGTATCTCAACGTGATGATTGCAACCACTTTCAAAAACTTGGCATGAGTCGTCCCTAATGTGATCTTACATAATAGAAAACCCAGTGATAGAAGAAAAAATGAAGATCCATTTGTTGACACAGTAAAAGGATCAAACTAAAAACATATATCAGATAAGGCTAAAGCATAAAATGATAGATCATCTAAACCCAATCAGTTGAATCAAATGAATCACAAGGAGTGGAGATACGATTCCTTTCACTCCTAAGATCAGATCATGGGAGAAAGAAAAGAAGGTGTAAGAGCCAAATCCTCTTGGAGTAGTTTGGCATGAAAATAGGAGAAACACGAGAAGGGAGGATTGAATTGTGTTTTTATCAAATTTAAAAACTCTTTGCAAACATCGTTTTATTGAAAATACCCAAATGATAGTTTAGTTCATTAAGTGATCAAACTGTAACTCTTTTGTTTGGTGGATCTTATTAGATGCAACTAAGCAACTTAATTGAATCACTTGAGTATAATATTTTCTAGTTTGTCTTAACAAATCAACAGATAATATTTCTTATGTCTAATTAATTATAATAGATGCAATTCTAAACATTAGCTAAGACATTTGAATAAAGATGATTTTGAAATATGTGTATTCACAATAAATTCTCCTTCCTTTATTAGTACAAACGATAATAATATATAATGTAAAGAGAATAGGAAAGAGAGAAGATTACACAATATTTTATACTAGTTTATTTGTTGCAACATACTATATCTAGTTTTCAATCAACAAATTGAGTTCCTCTAAGCATACGTACTATTGTTGTGAAGTACATTTAAGGTATTCTTTGGGCTCGTAAATTCTCCTGACTAACCTCTTAATTATTCTTGACACAAGCTACTCCTTGGTTAACTTAGATCGTAACCGCTCCTAGCTAACCCTGCTAAAGATTATTCTCAACACAAACTACTCTTGATTTAACCGAGTATTCTTTTGGATTACAGTCACTCTTGAATGACTCCGTTGAAGAGTATTCTTTCTGACTAAAGAAGTATTATTTACCAAGAAACTCTTGACTAAACAAGTATTATTTGGGCACTAAGCCACTCTTATATACTCCATTGAGTATTTTTTTTTTCAAGTCACTCTTAACTTAACGAGTATTGTTTAACAAACAAGCATTCATGGCTAAGGTAGGAAGGTTAAGTGTTTACATGACCACTAGATCTTGAAGTTTGCTACTAGGAAGTGTTTACGTCTTCCGCAAATACAAGGTTTAGACGTTCTCTCCTAGTATAGATCATTAATTTAGCTATTCATGGAGGAATTGCATCTTTTGACGAATACAAGGCTTGAGCATTCTCTTCTATTTAGTTAGATCAACACTAACAATGTTCTTCATAAAGCTTTTCTAGATCCAAGAATATGGCAAAATCTAAGATCTTAGCACGTGGATCTCTCTTTGTAACTTTGTTGAGACATAAGAAATCTTAGCAACATTTCAACACAATGCAACCTTTGCTCTCTAGTTCTTCTTTTTGATAAATTACTTTTTATGTAGACACTAGAAGAAGACAATCATTACATAAGCTCATTTTTAATCATTGAGTAGCTTAAGTTTTTTATCCATATCCTTTCTACATCTAAGGAATTTAAATATGGACGTTGTATTAAATAAACTCTATATGACTTTAAACACATTTCTTTTTCTATACACAACATTTTTTATTGTTGAAAGTACTTAACTCCCTTAATAACATAACTTTTTTGCGTCATCTTATGATAAAATACTTTTTTTATCATAAAATTAATAAAAAAATAATTTTAACCCATCTTCCATCAGATATTAATGTTGATTTATAATATATTATAATCTCTTTGGTTAGACGAAGACAACCCACATTAATGTGTACAATATCATGATATGATTTTATAAGCATGTAATATGCTATAATTTTATACATATTTTATTAGACGTTAAATAAGCATGTATGATACATAATTTGTTATAAAAACCATATACATAATTTATATTTTACACTTTCCAACTTTTAATACTTAATTAAAATTATAGAAGGTTAAAGTTTTCCTTAAGAAACTTACTTTCGTGCAATAATTGTCGGAATACCTTTTATTGCATGCTTTGGATGGCAACGATATATTTACACCAAATGTCTACACGTTATCCTTTATAATTGTAAAGCAAAATGATAACTCAAGTAACTTTATCCTCTGGTCATGATTGAGGGGATAACAATTTCACCCTTTCCCTCCTTTCCATCCCTAACCACCATAAATTCACAAAAACAAACAACCGCATCTACCCTCCCAATCCACATGAAAAGACATCAAAGCCACATACATCAAAATATCCATAATATAAAAATATACGTGATTTGTTATACGTGAAGCGTATATCAAAGTTACGCTTGTTGCAATTCAAACCAGTACACTCAGATTTGATTGAAAAATACTTTTTAATATGGATTAAAATAAATTTGGTTTACTTATCTTATGTACTAAACAATGAGGTGACTACATAATATGGGTGTCAATTTTGGTTAGTCCTATTATTGGCCGCCAAAAAGAGTATAACAAACCAAAAATCTTGATCCACCTGTCATCTTTATATATATTTTTTTAATTTTACTTTTTTTAAAATATATATATATATATATATATATATATATATATTAAAACACACGTAATTATATAAATATTTTCTAAATTTTTAATTAGTTAATTAGTTATACTAACTAAAAAATTAATAATAATTATCTTTACATTCTAAATTATTAATAATTAGTAATTAAAACTTAAGTTATAAGTATTAATAATTTAAGTTACTATACTATTAGATATTTATATCTTTTAAATAATACAATATAAAAAAATTAATCTTTTAAGTTATTTTTTAATTTAACTTTTAATAATAAAAAAATGAACTAATAGGTCATTCTACCTTTAATCTATCGATTTAATAAGTGAAGATAGATTAATAGATTGAAAATACTAACTTAACTCACCAACTTTTGTCAAGCAATTCAAACCCAGTTTCTTATACCTACGCTCTATAATTTGTCTATGTTTTTAAATCTTTTGATTTAACTTAATAATATTATTTTATTAGAATAAATAATTAAGTTGAATCAGTTTAATTGTATTATAAATAAATGAGTGGAGTTAATCCACTTTAATTTTACTATAATAAATATATAAAATAAATTAAAAATAAAATGAGTTACATCATTTAACACATGGTAATTTAAACTAAATTACAAATTTTTTATTCATTATGAAATTAGCTGAATTAAATTAATTCATTTTTTAATTCAACCCAAAATGCTGGGATAACTCAATTTCATAAGATAAAGAGAGTGTGAGTAGAGGTATCATTTGACAAGATAGCATATGAAACAGTGTCACAATATGATGTGATATGATTTGATCAAAGTAGTAATAATTGATTAATGCATTCAGCAGACAAGAAGTTTTGGCCTAACCTCATGTTGGGCAACACCTCACGTGCTTCAGCCTCCGCTCATGTGACTCTTTTCAGCGCTAATTTATAATATTATTTTGTATTTTATAGTTATTAACATTGAAATTTGATTTTAATTCAGAATGATATTACACTTTATAGTCACTGCATTTAAATTGTGTATTGTTTTTTTAATAAAACGTTTGCCAACATTTGGAACACAAATAAAATTTAAGTGTGAAGAACAAATGTTTTAAAAATAATAGTAATAGGTATTAAAAGATTATTGATTTCGTAATGTATCTCAAGTAGGATATGATCACTAGGTAATTACATATGTAAGATTTGAACTCAAATTTGATTAAGTAAGAAAAGTTTTCTGCTTTTAATTGATAAAGTTAATATTATAAAATAGACGATTTATTTTCGAGAAAATGTAATTTTATGGTCATTTTAACGGTATGTTTGAATAAGAGGATGAATTTGAGGGAATGGATTTGAAATAAAAATACATGAAAAATTTGGTTGTTTGGATTAAAGGAAAGACAGTAACATTTGAGTGAAAAATTTATAAAAGTTTGTGAGTGATGTGATGTTGATAAAATAATTTTTTAGTAGATGAAATTATAGTTTAAATTAATTTAAAATTAAAAATAATTGATTTGTTGTTTGTGATTAATAAATTATTATTTTTTTGATAAAGTTATAAGATTATTAATTATTTAAAAATAAAAATTAAATTATTATTATTATTTTATAAAATTTATTTCCATTAATATCATAATTTCCATTAACATTTTTTATTAATATTATTATTTTATAATTTTATTAAATTTATTATTTTAGTAATTATTAATATTATTATGATATATTATATAATTAAATTAATTTTTATAAATTAATTTTAATTATTATTATAATTTTATTATTATTACTTTTTATTATTATTTTTATAATCTTATTAAAAACTGATATTATTATTAATAATTATTATTATTATTATATTATATAATTAATTATATTTATTTTGTTATTGTATAAATATAAATATTAATAATGAGATAAATTACTTAAGTAAAATGTTTGAAAAACAACTAACCCTTCCCTTTCCCTCCCCTTCAAATCTTTGATGTTTGCGAAGAAAGTTTTTAAAAAAAAAAGTTTACCTCGTTTTTTTTTTTAATTATATTTTTATTCTCAATTTTATAACTTTTCACTCTGTTGATCCGTTGCGGTAAATTTCCGTCCAGATCCAAACCAATCGTAAGACTCGCTCTCAATCATTATTAAGAGATTATTTTACTTTAATTCAAATTTAGAATACAAAATCGTATAGTTTTCAATTTGAAAATATATTTATTATTTTAATTAATCAATTAGTATTTCTTTTATAATTATAAATATTATGATAGTATCGTATCAACTTAAAACTTTAATATCGGTGTTAAAAGTATAAAATAAAAAATATATAAAATTTATACCATTTAATATATCAGCATAATAACAATTTTCCTTTTTTTTCTTTCTAAATTTGATCTTGAATGGGTTTGAACGATGTTGTTCTTACCTGAATATGAACTTTTTTTTAAGTGATCTAGAATCGACTTGACTTGAATTTGAATTGTGTGTAATTCGAATTTGACAATTTGAGGATGGAGGAGATCCACTTGTAGAAAATACTTCTACGCTTAAGTTAGTGAATGATTATAAGATCAAATAAGTGTGAGGTGAGTGGGTAATATGGAGAGTATAAGTAAGTGAAAACCAAGTAAAAAAGTGTCTACTTCTTTAAGAATGAGATGATATTTATACAATACGTTGGGCCTAGGTTGGACAATTAGTTATATGACCCAAAATCAGAATAACCAACTCTATTACAATGGTTATCAAGTTATAAGGAATCTGAAGGTGGATACTGAGATATGTAGGTATGTTGAGTTGGTTACCCATGTATTTCGGACATGGGTGTAACCACCCCGAATACCTTGGGTGAGGGTAGAGTATGTAAGCCCTTCAAGCTCTAAGTTAGATATTGACAAGTGAGCTTAAGTTAATGTTTGGTGGATAGACCATTTGTATAATTAAAGTATTATGTAACCAATGGTTCTAACTGAGTTTGAACAAATTATTTGTGATTTAACATGCCATTGACATGATCAACCTTGAGATATTGCAACTCATGTGGCTGAACTTGAGATTGTTATAATGTAGCTCATGGAGCCGAGCTTGATATATTTTTGAAAGTTTGACTTCCTTTTTAGGGCTTTAATGAGGGGTTTGATGTAATGATTGAGTTTAGGCTTTTTGCATATTGAGGCGTGATAAGGGCGAGGTAACATGCCTTAATCGCTGCCAAGTTGTCGTATTACTATGATGTATTGGATATGGACGTCCATGTGGCAGCACTTGATTGAATGTCATGGTACACATGTGGCTCTCATTTGGGGAGACAAAGCATTTGACGCGAAATGTTTCATTTCAAACACTTTCAACGCATTGTCTTCTCTACACCTTTTCGTCTTTATCATGTTTCATCTTTATGTAAGGTGAGGCGCACATTTCATTATAACTTGTGCAATTTTTTCTACTTTTGCTTTTAGTGCTCTTGAGTCTTCTTGTCCACTGTCTTCTTGAATTTCTTGGTAAGTCTTTTCACCATTCTAATCATATCTTCCTTTTCTTCTTCTGGGTTTGGCTCTGATGGGGGTAGCCCATTAGCTGGGAGAGAGGTTATCCCCATCGGAGTAGATTCTTCTTCTTCTTTTTCTTCAGTTGAATAGAATCTTTCTCTATTGAGAGAGATGCTGTGGAGGAAATTTGTGCTCATCCTATCTTTGTCACGATAACTGTCTCACCGGAGCCTACTCCTGCGGCAGAAACAACCGACTCTGAAGACTTTACATATGTGTATGAGTATTTTTTTCAAAGATTTTGATTGTCGGATTTCGAGGCTCAAATGTTGATAGTGATGAACATGGCTCCAACCCAACTTCACCCAACTAGTTTGGCATTTTTTAAGTCTTTCCAGATATTTGTAACTTTTTGTATATAGAGTCTTTTGTAAATAAGTTTATGTATTTCTATAAACTAAAGCACGAGGGCGAGATCACTTGGGTCTTGTTGAGCGCGACCCAATATGGGTAGTTGTTCACCGTATATTTGTCTTCCTTTAAAAACTTCAAAGATTATTTCTTCAAAATAAAGAGTAAGAAAAGAGGTCCCCAAAAGCACAATTTTTTGTATGATGATTTCGTTCCAAGATTCCCCTTTTACTAACAGATGCCTGTTAAGTTCAAGTCAATGGATGAGTATTTGCTTTCGATCAAAGAGAGACGAGACATAGAAATAATCACGAGTGAACCTCAACCGATCAGTAGCAAAGCCCTCATGACTACAGCCCTTGCTGAGGACTCGATCTCCATGTTCAAGGATGAGCTTATTAGTATCATTTTTGAATTGTACTTGTTTAATTCATTATTTGAGTTTGATTGATTGATTTTGCAAATGTCATGGACAAGGGGTTTAACTACAAGGCATTTATTCCTTGGTCGGTGCTCCTCTTCTGGGGACTTCCAAAATCCTTCTAAAAGGAGCAAGGTTTCCCTAGCTGTCGAGGTTAGGACATTTGAGGTTGGGATGCCCTCAACCCCTTTCAAAGACCCTATCGTCATGGAGATTTCAAATCCTCAACTTCTTAAGAACGTGGTGGCAGCAACGGCTGCACCAATGACCACCTCGGCTTCTCCCTCGTCCTCCATGATTTCAACTTCAAGCAAAGTGATAAAGAGCATTATGCCTCAACCACAAACATCATCGGGTGTCCCAAGACCTCCTCCTGTGCAAATCCTTGCATTGCCCAACCTTTCAAGGTTATTTTATTATGGGAGGGGGCCTTTGGCCTGAGTTGATCATGCGACGACCACTGCCTATGAGAACAACTCTTTGTGGCACGTGAATATGGATGATGCAATCATAGATGAGTGGATCAACCTTCCTTGCAACTTTTGACGCTGAGCTTTTGAACACGACAGGTCGATCTAGGGCATTCGACTCAATGATGGTGATGTTAGCTAGTTATATGGCTATCATCGAACATTTTAAGGATGTGCCTTTTAATTTTGCTAAAATCCGACCATTAAAAACTTAAGTTCAAGAGCTTCTTAAAGAGAAGAATGAAACTTCAAAGACTCTCTCTTCGAAGTTGTTGCAAATTGAACAAGGTCAAAGCAGATCTTTACTTTGACCTTCTTGTTTATCTTTGCAAGCCTCTCTCACCTTTCATCATACAAGATCTCATTTGTAAAATACTCTTTCTTGAACACTTATATTGTAGATTCGAACCTGAGCTTCTTCTCATAATAAGGTCGAGGTTGACCCCTTAAGTTATCATCATTATTTTTTGTCAAAGTGTTCTCTCCATCAAAAAAGTCTTCCCAAGCTTTAGGAATATCATGACCTCCGACCCATAAATGAGTTGGAAAAACATTTCTTTAATAAACGATTAAGGAGTGCATTGATATCTCCAAAAGATTCCAAAGATCTTTTGATCCAAAATCTTTTAATTTTACCGAGCTTCTTCTTAAACTCGTTTAGAATAATTTTGTTGGCACCCTATGTTTAATATCAAATTATTGTAAAAATTGTTTAAAGCGTTTGTCAATAAATTGACTATCATTGTCGGTTACTAAATAATGAAGTAGACCATGTCTATTTATAATATTCTTCCAATAAATTTTCTGCACTCACTGAGCAATAATAATTACTAATGATTTAGCTTATATCGATTTAATAAATTTCTTTTAAAGAAAAAAGTTAATATCCACATCCCATTAATGATACAACAGACTACATATATTATAAATATTTTAAGAAAGAAATGAGTGCACATAAAAAATTTGGCACCGTGTTCTCACAACACACTATTTATTAGTTAAATTTATTGAAAATTAGAACAATTGATGTGTCCCATGTCTGATTTAATATTTTTGCTCTCACTTTTATAATTTCTAATAAATTTAACCAGAAAGTGTATTAACAAAAGTGTGGTGTGGGCAGTTTCTTTAGATGGGATACAGAAATTTCAGGTCTTTTATTATTTGAAGAAACTTTTCTTTTCTTTCCTCTTGAGAGTGGAAAGAATTGAGGTTACATAATATTTTGTTCCTTTATTATGGAAGAATAAAGTGGTGAAGAGCATGTTCTCTCAAAGTTCCATCAGGTGCTGACCACAATTCCTATTACCATCTCCCTCTTCAACTGACACTGTCACATTATGTCATCACCATTTGTCTTCAAGGCCAAGGTTGTTCAGTTGCTGTCACAAATACATTCTATACTTTTACTTTCTTCTTATCCCTTAGCATTATCCTAAACTTTTATTCCATTTTTTCTAAAGAAAAAAAAATTAGAGGAGAGCTGGCTTTCTATTTGTGTAATGTAATATATTGCTTTCACAATTATACAAGAATTATCTATAAATACTTTAGCTTTGGGACATAAAATGTGATTAATGCATTTATATAACAAATCATGACACATGTTTAACATAAAATATTAAAATAAATAAGCCTGTGGATAATTTTTTTTTTTATATGTCGTTCTTTTTATGTTTGTGGAGATTTTTTTTTATATAGTACTCTTTTTAATGTATTTTTGTTTAATATAAGACTCTAAAATAAACTTCATGCCAATCATTTTTGCATTGAGACCCTTCTTCGTTACGTTTGTAAATTTTCTTGAGCGATTTTTTTAAAAATCATGAGTACGTGGCTTTTAATATAAGATATGTATAAAGTTAGAATTACATACTTTACTCATTAGAGATTCATTTGAACAGATGATCAAGACAATATCACCTAATAAATTTATTTAAACAATATACTAAAAAACTGACAACAATTAATCATAAAAAATTCATAAAAGAACGTGAATTTTATGTAGAACTAAAACTGATAACAATTAATCATAAAAAAATTCATAAAAGAACGTGATTTTTATGGAGAACTACAATCATACTTTACTCCAATACAAATATTTTATAAAACATGATATCTTCTCAATTATTTGTTTACAATAAGATAAGATTAAAGCTATTAAGAGGAAATTAATGATATGGCTGCTCTCGTGTTTGGATATTCAAATTCAAGACGCCAATCAACTGAATTCTAATAATCTGCACAATAATTTTGGTTTTGAATTTGGATATTCAATCTTATCCTCTTGTTTGCTGAAAAGATTTCACACGTCAGTTCCTTTGAGTGGACATTTATTTTGTATATTTTATTTATTTGTGCACAGAGAAATTAAACCTCGATCTCCTTTTGTCTCCGAACAGATTGAAAAAAAAAAAAAAAAAATCTTAAAAGATGGGTTAAAAAAAAAAAAAAAAAAAAAAAAAAAAAAAAAAAAAAAAAAAAAAAAAAAAAAAAAAAAAAAATAAAAATAAA
>Ga0099824_1007353_pt1 | contig 14636 bp, 10 predicted proteins | sample SiratrowhiteBW_FD_76837 | JGI IMG/M metagenome (GOLD analysis project Ga0099824, IMG submission 76837) | Root nodule microbial communities of legume samples collected from California, USA - Siratro white BW | ecosystem: Host-associated > Plants > Roots > Nodule | place: USA: California...
AGAGTTAGGGTGCAGTTGGGTGGGGGCAACATTCAAAATACGCAAAACCCCCATAGTAAACTCATCAAGAGGAAGGCGAACGTGAACATCGGTGAAGAAGGCCGAATACATGAAGAAGAAATCGGACTCGCCCTCTTCCCGGCCATAACAGACGCGATCACTAGCCGAACACTTTTCCATCGACACGAAATCGCTCTCAACCTCGGGGACTACCATAGGGACACTCGCGACAAAGTATTCTAGAGAGGAAGGCCAGCGATACTTAGAAGACTGCTGCAAAACTAGATCGCTCACCCAATCATACCCAGACCTAAAGGGGGGATCACTAAACGTGGTATCTCCCGATGACTCCTCGGCCACGTCAGTGTTCCTCACTACCAAAACACCCGAAGGCGGGGAGTCTTTAGGGGAACTAACTAACTCCCCAGGCATACTAGAATATTTAGAAGTAGAAGAAGACCGGGAAGTGGAGGAAGATTGAGAAGTAGAAAAAGACCGAGAAGTAGAATACAAGGACGAAAAGGACATGATTACCTTAAGGCCGAAGAGACGACAACACACAATTAAGGCCGAAGAGATGACAGCTCCCAGAAGAGAAAAAGATATCGGACCTTAAAGGAAGAAAGCACTGGGAGATGCCAAAGTAAACTTCCAAACCTCCACTTATAGAGAATGTAGGGAAGGAGATCAACGACCCCTCACCTTCCAACCATTTGATCTTACAGATCTCGAGGGTTTGCAACACATCAGTCCCATCAAGAGAAGGCCCAAGGCCCAAAAGCCACGCTTAACCTAACCTTCAGGAAGGGAAAAATACTATACCAAACAAGAAGATGGCATGAATTTCCCATAATCAACGGGGTCAACGACTTTCAAGTGTGAAAACCATTGTAGCGCCAAAAGCTCGAAAGCTGGGAGGCAGTGCATTATAGGGCCATCAAGTGTGGCCGACAACATTACATGTTAAGCTACATGGCCATCAAAGAATGTGGCCGACAACACTCCGTATGAAGCTCTTCGTACTTCAACCACTACTCAAGCTTGGGAGGCTTGTGTACCATATGGCCAGTGCCTAGGCCTACAAGTATGGCCGACAAGTGACCAGGCCGAGAAGTAACCAGGCCGACAAGTGCCTGGTCCTACAAGAATGGCCGACGAGTGTCAGGCCGACAAGTCCCCAAAGAGCTCAAGCCGACAACACTACTTATGAAGCTCTTTATACTTCAACCACTACTCAAGCTTGGGAGGCTTGTGTACCATATGGCCAGTGCCTAGGCCTACAAGTATGGCCGACAAGTGCCTAGGCCTACAAGTATGGCCGACAGGTAACCAAGCTGACAAGTAGCCAAGACGATAGGCACCAAGCCAATACCAACAAACCAACATCTCCATTCCCTTTGCATTGGGAATAAGCACCTTACATCTGACAAAAGAACAAATCCCAAGGAACGACGCTCGCATTACCTGACAAAGAGGAGACCGCACGCCTACCTTGCGCAGAAGAGACTACACGTCTTCCCTCTGACATGGTACAGAACAACAACCTCATGCAAGAGAGACTACACGTCTTCCCTCTGACATGGTGCAGAACAACAACCTCATACAAGAAAGACTGCACGTCTTCCCTCTGACACAGTGCAGAACAGTAACCTCATACAAGAAAGACTGCACGTCTTCCCTCTGACATAGTGCAGAACAGTCATCATATCTCTGAAGGCTGAGAGGCTATACGTCTTCCTCATAATGTCAACCACAATAGTATAAATAGAAGATAGTGGGTGTGGCGAAGGGGACTTTTTTGGGCTATTAGATCTACCTTATTATACAATATACTTCTGGTAACTGAGGTGGGTACTTCCGAGAAGACCACAGAGAGAGAGAGACCAGGATAGTTGACACCTTGAAGTTTTGTTCTCAGCCTCAAGGCTTCGCAAGAACTTTTATTGTTCTTGGCCCTCAGGCTCTGTAGGAACAATTTGACTATAATATATGACCACTGTAAGCAGTAATCTTTATTTATGAGTTCAATAAATAGGTCTTTGTAAACATGAGATACTTCTTCCAATGTGTATATTGGTGATATGTACCTAGCAAAATCGTAGTGTACATGTTTGCATGCATCAAGCACATGGGAGCATGGTATGGTGTGCAAATTTTATCTCTATCAAAATCAAATTTTATCTCTTTTAAAAAACTAAATTTTGTGTGATACGGAATCCCCAGGCAGTCAATAACATCACTATCATAATCAAATACCGACATCCAATCCTTAGGCTTGATGAATTGCATGGGTCCACTGTATTTTCCAAAATTGATTTGAAAAATGGATATCACCAAATTTGAATTAAAGAAGGTGATGAGTGAAAAATCACTTTCAAAACCAAATTTAGACTATATGAGTGATTGATGATGTCTTTTAGTCTTACTAATGCACTGAACACTTTTTATGAGGCTTATGAATCATACTCTTAGGGATTGCATAGGTAAGTTTGTAGTAGTTTACCTTGATGATATTTTGGTGTACATTCATAGTTTAGATTTACATTTATACCATCTTAAGGAAGTGTTGTCTATACTTAGAAAAAATAAATTGTTTGCAAATGTTGAAAAATGTACCTTTTGTGTAGATAGTGTTGTGCTCTTAGGGTTCATAGTCAATAAAAATGAGGTCCATGTTAATCTCGCAAAAATAAAAGTCATCCAAGAATGGCCAACTCCAAAGAATGTGGGAGAAGTTAAGAGTTTTCATGGATTCACAAGATTTTATAGAAAACTTGTGCCTAATTTCTCTAGTCTAACTTCACCACTCAATGAGTTGGTAAAAAAAGATGTCACATTCCATTAGAAAAAAAAAACAAAAAAAAATAAGAAAAAATATTTCAAGAGTTAAAAGAAAAACTTACTAATGCACCGTTCTAGCTCTGCTTGACTTTTCAATAACTTTTGAGCTAGAATGCGGTTTTGTTGCAAGGAGGACACCTCATTGCTTACTTTAATGAAAAATTTCATAGTGTTTTCCTCAACTACCCCACCTATGACAAAGAGCTCTATGCACTCATGAGGGCCCTTTAGACTTAGGAACATTACCTTGTTTCCAAAGAGCGTGTCATTCATAATGATTATGAGTCATTAAAATATTTAAAGGGTCAGCGCAAGCTTAATAAAAGACATGTAAAATTGATGGAGTTTTTAAAACAATTTCCTTATGTGATTAAATACAAGAAGGGCAAGAATAATATTGTTGTTAATGCCTTATCTAGAAGACACATTTTGTTTCCCAAATTCTTGGATTTGATCACATATCTAAACTTTATGCTTAAGATTTTGAATTCTCTTATATTTTTGCTAATTGCCAGCACAAGGCGCATGGAGGTTTTTATGAATCTGAGGGTCTTTTTTTAAACAAGCAAAATTATGTGTACCCCACGGATCTCATAGAAAACTCCTTGTAAAGGAAATACATGAGGGAGATCTCATGGGTCACTTTGAAGTTGATAAAACTCTAAGTTTGCTAAAAGAAAATTTTCATTGGCCCAATATGAGGCGAGATGTTCAAAGGCATTGTCATAAATGTATTTCATGTTTACAATCTAAATTTAAGATGATGCCTCATGGATTATAAACTCTATTACCCATTGTTTGTACTTCCTGTGAAAACATTAACATGAGTTTTGTTCTACGATTACCCAGAATCTAGAGGGACTTTGATTTTGTCTTTGTGGAAGTGGACAGATTTAGTAAAATGTCTCATTTTATACCCTGCCACAAAGTAGATGATGTAAGCAACATAGCTAAACCCTACCTAAGAGATGTGGTTAAACTTCATGTCATACCGTGAATCATAGTGTCAGATGGAGACCCAAAATTCATTAGTCATTTCTGAATGACACTCTGGAAAAAATTAGAAACTAAACTTCAATTTCAACCTCTTGTCATCCTCAAACAGGTTGACAAACATAGGTAGTAAACAGGTATCTATCCACTATGTTAAGGGCAATTTGAAAGGAAACCACAAATCTTGGGATGAGTATCTTTCCCATATTGAGTTTGCATATAACTGAGTAGTCCACAAAGACTACTAAAATTTCTCCATTTAAGATTGTATATGGTTTTAACCCTCTTATACCTTCAGACTTAATACCTTTACCAAATCCATTTGAGTTTACTCATAAAGAAGAGGTATTCAAGGTTGACTTCATTAAAAAGTTACATGAAAGGGTTAGAAATCAAATACAACAACAAACAAAGAAATATTTTAAGCAAAACAATAAGGGAAAGAAAGAAATGACTTTTGAAAAAAGGGATTGGATTTGGCTTTACGTAAGAAATGACAAATTTTCGAGCAAAGAAAGTCCAAACTCAACTTCCAAGGGGACGGTCCTTTTCAAGTCCTCAAAAGAGTCAATAATAATACATATCAGTTAAACCTGTCTGATGCTTATGGAGTACACATTACCTTTAATGTCACTCATCTCATTCCTTTTTCAGATGGTACTAATGAAGAGGCCGAAGCTTTAGATTTGAGGATAAATCCTCTTCAAGAAAGAGGGATGATAGAAGGCTCCTCTGGAAAGGACCAATTACTAGAGACATGACTAAGAGAATAAATGAAGATTATGAGTCAATTGACATTAATAAAGTCAAACTCTTATCAAATTGCACCATACTTCCAACATAATTTTTCCCACATGCACCTAGGGCTTAAATGGCATCGGCCTAAAGGTTGATTTAGCATGGGAGTTGAATGGCTTGGCTGCAACATCTTGGAAGGTGTGAAGAAGGCCACTTAGCAGTTCTACATTGACGCACAAAAACGTTCACTTGGTAGCCTAGGAGTGGAAAGTATTTTGGAGAGGCATGAAAACCATGTTGACATATGAGCCATTATTTGAGAGCTTTTGAATTTAATTTCAATTTCAAAATTGACTCCATTTGGGATTAGTCTAAAACATTATAAATAAGTGTATATGAACTGCTTCTTCCTGCACCTCAAAGCCTTCTTAAGGCAACTCCAAAATTTTCAAAAATTTCAACATTGCCCTTTTTGCCCTTTCAGTTCCGAAATATGTATTTGGGGGTGAGAATGTGTTACGGAACAACTTATTCTAAAATATGTTGACTGAGTTTCGGAACTGAGCATTCCGTAAGTCAATAGGAGTGTTCCGAAATGAATTATTCTGAAATGGATTTGAGGGGTGAGAATGTGTTACGAAACAATTTGTTCTGAAACTTATTGGTTGAGTTTCGAAATTGGACATTTCGTAAGCCAATGTTCCGAAATTAGCTGTTCCAGAATGGATTTCCATTGTATTATTGTTTTGGAACAAGGTGTTTCGTAACTTAAAAAACCTATTTTGGAATTTAATATATAGTTCCAAAATAGGTCATTCCGGAATAGTTTTTTGAGTTACGAAATACCTTATTCTAGAATAATAATTTTTGAAATTAGAGGTGCATAGGCATTTTCATCTCTATACTATTATTTTAAGGAAATTTGAACAATTTTAAAAATTTTGGAAGTATGTAAAGAAAGACTTGAAAGTGCATAAAGATGTATATTACATAAAAGTTCAACTTATGAATGAATTTTAAGCAAAAACCTTTTACACCCCATCATTTTTTACTTGCACCCTATCACAATTGCACAATTACTTAAGTACCCTCTCCATTAGCTTATGGAAAATACTTTCAGAAAAATTTATGGAAAATATTTTTTGAAACATAAATTTACGTTTCGGAAAATGCTTTCAAGAAATAAATTTTAGAAAGTTTTTTCCAAAATCTAAATTTCGTGTTTCAAAAATAATTTTTAGAAATAAATTCTGAAAAAACATATTCCAGAATATAAAATTTACATTTTGAAAAAATTTATCTAGAATCTATTTCCAAAAAATATTTTCCAAAAACTTATTTTCACTTCAAGAATATTTTTGGGTTTTTATAAATTAATGGATGCATAGGTGTAGGTCACTGATGATCGGATGCAAGAAATTTTCGCGTGAATTAAAATGCTGCCAAAATTCAGCTTTGATATTATTTACTTGAGCTCCATGTAGATTAGTACTTCTAACAATCTATCTTATAATTCCTTAATAAGAATTAGTCTAATCTCTTTTACAGTTTAATTTCTTTTACATGAAATTTAGGATTTAGAATTTAAAATTTAATTATTGAATAAAGGTAGAAGAGGAAACATCTTCTACCAGTAATGATTATAATTTTATATAATTATATAATATAATAATTATACATATTTATATAAAATATAAATATTTTAGGTTTAATTTAATGGTTATATATATATATATATATATATAAGTATGATAAGAAGAGGAGGAGAGGAAGTAGACGCACAAGATGTCCGAGGTTCTTCGCTCCCTTCTTACCTTAAAGCATCACTCACTACCGCTCCACTCTTTTGTTCCTCCCAAGTTCATTGTTCCGTTGAACCGGAACTTCTCTTCCATTTTCCCAACATCACTCTCTGTCAGGTGCCACCAATCCAACCTCGTTGAACCATTCCCACCGCTGCCACAATATCCTACAGGTTTATTCTTCAACTTAATTCTAAAATTCATCATTTTTTTTGTTTTTTTTAACTGGGTGTGGAATAATGGGTGTTTGTGTTTTCAGTTGCAGAATTGCCGCAAAGGGTGTACGCAGATTACTCAGTTTACACAGCGAAGGGTGTGCTCACCTTGACTCCTAAACCTCCGGAGTTTGAATCGAAAGCTGTAAGCTCTGATATCTGAGTTTCTGGGGTTTGTGTGTTTTAGAGTGAGTGAACTGTTTAGTTATGGCAGAAGGTTTTGGTGTTTGTTTTTGCAGTCTGGGGCGTTTGAGGTGTCTAGGGAAGGTTATATGTTGCTCCAGTTTGCTCCTTCGGTTGGTACTGAAGAATCCATATACGATTGGAAGCAAAAGCAGGTAATTTGAGATTCTTCTATTGACCCTAATACTTAGGTAACTGTCATGGGGTTCACATTTGAAAAAAATATTATAATTAAGTTACTCAAATTTTTGTTTAGTCCACTTTTTAGGTTCCTTCTCTATGTTAATATAATATTACCAGATCATGTTAGTGAGTATTTAAGAGGACACCTTTGTACGGTGGAGATATTAAATTTTTCTACTATTATATATATTAGTCTTTTACATTTTTGTTAACTTTCCTTATTAAGTTAGGTTTGGTGCCTTGTTAAAATAAGTGAGTGTCCGAGAGATACTCAGACATTTCTGGCATACTTAATGTTTTGGTTTCTCTAAAATACAAGGATTTGTTATGTATTCTTGTGAATGTTCTACTCCAAGTCCACTGATGCATTGTGTGGATAAATACAACATGTTAGATTGGAGAAATTAGCATATTGTCCCAGACCATCATGTTGGCATGATCCCCAAGAATATTTATGTGACATAAATTCAAGATTTAGAGTTAACCACGCTCAATTATGTGTGACCAAAGTAATAATTTCTCATTAGGTCTTGTTTAAAATGTAACTTACAATATAGATAAAGACAGTGGGGAGTGTTCCTCTAAGGAACTTAGGATTTCTCAGAAAATACAATCCATTTGGTATACTTTAGGGGTTTTGCCTGGGTGATTCAAGATTCCTATGTTTTTGCTCTTCAAATGTGTTGATATCAGTTTGAGTGATTGTTGGTACGTCGTCTTTGTGTGTGTCACTTTGGGGAAACTTGAGTTTTGATTAGTTGGAAATTATGCTAATTTAATGGATAATACTGACAGTTCATTTTAGAGGTGGTGTTAAACAAAAAAAGAATGCTTTGGGAGAAATCTATGCAGTGGTTGGACTTGTGTAAAACTTGAAGTTGAAGAAGTTCATGACCAGGCCATTATGTAAAACTGAAATGAAGGAAATTAAGGAGGTTTATTTTTTTGTTTTTGAATGAGACTTCAATTAGACATGATCAAGTACATCATGAATTTTATTTATGGTCTCTTTTCTCATGCCATCCTATCACTAACAAGTAGCAACTCATCGTAATATATCATTGTTCATTGTATTGATGCTTCTATATGTTTGCCATTGCCAGTTCAACCTATTGGTTTTTATCCCTTCTTTGAGTAAAAAAAAATAAAGATATTATTTCATTGTTCCTTTAAGACAGCTTAGTTGTTAAAACTACCCATAATGACATATGCAAGGAGTGTGTTCAGATTCAATGTCAAACCTTGCAATACACTATGCCTCCATTTCTCTCTAACCTTCTCTTAATAGGACCACTTGTGGGCTTCCCCCATTGAACCATAAAGGAAAGCTGATGTGATTTCATTGGAATTTATGATTCTGTTGAACCTAGAACATGAGGTAATTGTTAACTTTGCTTGAGTGCAGGTATTCTCACTTTCGGTGAGTGAAATGGGAACTGTAATTAGCCTTGGTGCAAGGGATTCTTGGGAATTTTCCCGTAAGATTGCTAAGGCGAAAAGGTAGTTTCTTTCTCTGTGAATTCATCTGTATTAACTAATAACTAAATAACTAAATCAGTGTCCTCTTCACCTGTCGAGTTTTTGTTCTTTTTTAAGTAATGGCTGCTGAGACTTCATCTTTTAGAGCATTTTGAAAATTGTATTGTTATTATGCAGCAATGGAATTGAAGTCAGAAAAGTTTTGAAGTTGGAGCCACTTCTGGATGCTACTGGTCACTCATTTAGCTTAAGTAATTCTCTTTATTCATAAACTTCTGTTGCTGTTATTGTGTCAATCTGATTTTACTTTCATACCATCTTGAAGTTGTTGGATACTCTGCGCACTTAGATTGATTCAGTTTACTGTTTTGTTTAACTGCTAATCGATATCTTAGTGATGCAATATTTTAACAGTAATTAGTCTTTATGTACTCACTTTAAGTAATAATTTAGCTTACCCATTTTTAAGCCAATACCTGAAATGTAAGGGAAAAATATTAAATGCTGCAAATATCTACTTCAGTTCTGACTCTGTTATGTCAATTTCCTAAGGTGTTTATAAAAAACCTGCGGACATGGAGGAAACTGAGGAAAACATCTATCTCCCGGTTACAAGGGCACAGCTAGCAGTTTTAAGGTCAATTTTCAATGTATGGTTTCTAAGTCTCTCTCTTTCCGCTAGTAGTGAATATTAATTGCCATTATCCTATTATAATTTGGAATGAAAAATTCCTGGTTATGTTTATTGAATAAACAAAATATAGTATTTAGAAACAGGTGGTTGTACAACATTTTGTTTTCTTAAGTGAATCCAATTTTCCTTTATGCTAGCTGATTCATATTTTGATTGTACTTTTGCTGCTTTTCTGTGCAGTATATAATGCCGTACCTTCTAGGTTGGAATGCCTTTGCAAGCACCATAAAGCCAGAGGTATATAGTCAAGTGAACAGTGCCAAACCCAGATACAGTAGAAACAATGAATCGAACAGATAGTGATCATCACTTCTTCATTTACTGTAGGCAGTTATACACAACCCTGTGCTAACTTCTCAACTTTGAAATTTGTTGAATCTTTTCATTCTGATAGCATAGAATTGTTTGAGAAATTGAGTATCACTGTTAGAACACTCATTTTTAATTTAATTATTTACTTATAAAAATAAATATTTTATTCCTTTCCTTTGTTTTTTGTGCTTTGGCTCTTGCTTTCTTCTTTTGTTTTTGAGTTCAATTAGAATGTATTGACAATGTAAATATTTCATCAAATCATGGATATTCTTTGGATTTGCCTTGTCCCTCAATCAAAATCTTATATTGTTGAAAAACTATTTTCAAAGGAGGGATTGCTGCATTTGCGGTAATCAGAAATGCTAATTAACCAGTAAACTAATAACCATCTCAGAACCATTCCAACGCCTTGTTTAGCGGCACCACCCCACCCTTGTCCACCTCCTCCTCTCCCTCTACTTTGTAAATATTAAATAGAATAGAAATTCAATAACTACTACTAATTAATTTATTTAAATTTTCTTCTCACAAATTAGGGTTGTAATGTAAATAGGTTAGACTATAATAAAGTGGCAGGCGACTGCTAGAATATAATTGTTAATTAATTTTGAAAACTGTAGATAGTCACCAATTAAAAATTTATTTCATTGAAGGTCCAATAAATTTATTTATCAGCTTCACTAATTTTATGTAATTAAAAAAAATGCTTATAATAGACATTGTTTAGAATTGCGTAGTAATCTTACATAAAAAAAATGAAAAATTAATCAAATCTCTATGATGTGTAGCATATACAGAAAGGCTGTTGACATTTCATGAAGGTAAACTATGTGTCTCACAGAGATTAAATATGTTTTTGTCCCTGATTAAAAAAAATTAAGGTCGACTAATTAAAGGTCGTGTGCAAATGATCTTATGTTATCAACTTAATCCAAACTACTTGACCAAGATCTGTTGAAAACTGACCCACTTGGTTTTTCTTATGTAAGAATCATAATAATGCATCAAAAACTAGCAGTTCGTCTATAGCATCTTATCTTCAATTAATCTTTGATAAATTAATGCTAAACATTCTTATTGAAGCAAAAGTTTTAAAAAATATTATGTAAAAGAAGTTCATTAAGTATAAACTAATTTAGAGATAAAAAATTCAGATATTTATTAATTTAGAATCTGTTTTAAAAATTAAGAATTTTTAGTATTAAAATTATGTTTTATTGTCATTGAATATATTTTTGAATTAATCATTAAATGATTGTCCCAATTACATAACATTTTTTTTTGTAGTATTTATTTTTTTCTTACAGGCCAAATCGATATGCCAGCTAGAGTTCAAGTTACCATTACATGGCTAAATCACATGCTCAAGAACCTAAAATTATTAAATATTTTAAGCACAGCTGGATAAACATACTGAACTATAAAACCCAAATTAGAAGTTGCTTTTAGTTCTAGTTGTAAGATTCAATATAAAATGTCTCTTTGATTAATTATTTTTCTCATAATTCATACCCTTAATTGTGAATAGTCTTTTTAACTTGAAGTAAAATGCATTGATATTTTTGTCCAACTTGCCTTATATATAAAGTTACTTTAACTATTCACATAAGTAGTGAACAAAAATGAAAACAATAAAATATATTGATGAAAAAGGAGATTAAGAGAATTAAATAAAAAATAAAAGTATTTTTTTATTAATATTAGGGACATGATTTTGGAAGAAAAAAATGTTCAAGACAAATTGAATACTGCTAATTGTACTACAATGGATAAAATTTATATACATTATTACAAGTATTATTTATTTCATATTTTAATAAAAATTATAGTTTTATCACAATAATAATATGCATATTAAGTAAGTGGCATAACATACATTTGAATGAGCAACTTCATATGCCATAAATTATAATATTTTCAACCTCACATTGCCGGCCATTAAAGTTACCCATAGAAAATTAAGGTAATGCAAAGGTCCTTTAATGGTGGAATGTTTTCTTCTATGACACTGCAGCCGGCAGCAGGAGTTAATATTAATGGCTCTTCAAAGGTTGGAAATGGCTTTGAAAATTAGGGACAAATTCTTATCATCAAGTTTTCATTAGTTGGAATGATGTGCTAATGCTCATCAATGAGAATGGAATATCTTCACTTCAAACCCTAAACCTAATAAAGCCAGTCATACTATTTACCGTTATGGAAATCATGGAGATAAAAAATATTTTTTTTTTAATTAGAAAGTTCTATTGTTTAGTTTAAGAAAAAATAAATATGTAAAAGAAGAAAGAGAACTTTAAAAAAAAATTGGTTTACTTGTTTTTCTTCACTTAATTAATAGCATCTAAAAAAAATTCTTCCCCTTATTTTATTCCTCTTTTTTATCTAACCAAAAATTCAAAAATTATCTCCCGTTACAAGTAAAATCAACAATTAACAACCAAAAGAATTGGTACGGTAATTTGAGTTCTTAATATTTTAAAGTTTTTACAATATTTTTACATGATTCATAACATATTTCAAAGTGATAATTAAACACTGATATCTTACAAAATATGACTTTTTCTTGATCAAATATTATTTTAAGATTTAAAATCAATCCAAATCTTACTTTATTTAAGACGTGCATATAATTATCACCTATAACAATTGGTTAACTTGAAACTAAACCTAATTAATATACCAAATGATAATCCTTTATGTAAAAGTTCTCCCTATTAAACTAGTCATTGATACGGGGGAATATGTGAGCATTCGTTAGAATAAACTACATAATAAAATAAAATATAAATAATTAGTAATTAATACGTTTTAAAACATTCTGTATTATAATTAGGAGAAAAACGCCCTTAATATTTTCTTATATGCAAAAAAAAAAAGTCCGAAAGAAGAATTATTTATTACCAAGTAATTTTATTTAATGTCTTTCTCAATAACCTATCGTAGGTGGTCTTATATCTGTGGTCCACGCAACAATAACAATAATAATATTATTGAGATAAAGAAATTGAAGTCTTTTGGAAATTTAAGACCATGCATGAATGTTGAGTCACAGTGGTAAAAGGAAAAAGGGTGGCCTAAATATAAAAATCTAACAAAATGATAGAAAAAGGGAATTGAAGGACCCAATTATAGTGATATATATAATCTGAATCATCCTGGAATGTCAAGAATTCTTTTTCAATCTTAATATAAAATGCCAACTTATATGTATATATATATATATATTATTTTTTTTATTGAAGTCAACATATGAAGGTTTTAGTATATAAGAAGCCATTTTGTATAGAGAAAATTTGCACAATAGAAATCTAAAGTTTTGGCTCTTCCCAAAGATCATATAATGGGAGATACTTTGGAGTCTACATAGTTGAAAAGGTGTGATTTTCTTTGCTCTATGGCTTTTGCTATTGAATGTTTTTTTTTCCTAAAAGCTTTTTGAAAATTTATATACAGGTATATATATATATATATATATATATATATATATATATATTTCACATGCGTATTCCATTCTGGTATCTGGATTCAACTTTCTCCAAAGCAAGGTATAGTTAGTAATTTAATTTACTCAACATATTCACACATGTAGCATCTTTACAGTGTTAGGGTTGGTGCGTGCATGTGGATCTCAAGTTCATTAATCCATTGAATTTGATCTATATTTCACCTTAAAATTCAAAAAGCATATCTTGATGTGCTATTCTGATGATGTGTGATGTTTTTTCTACAAATGGTGTGAACTACTCTTCTTTTCCATTATTGAGTCAAATATCTCATACTTCTTAGAGTGTTATGGAAGGTTTTTGTGAGGTAAAATAATGAGTAGAAGATTGAAAAAAAGATGTGTGTGTCCATATATAAGTGAGTTAGATTGAACACTAATTTAATGAGGAAATAGATGGATTCAGAGTTTACCATTTTAGCGTCTTTTATTTTACAGAATGGTTTGATAGACGATGAGTTTGGCTTAAGTTTAAAAATAAAGTGTTTTTTTATAATTATTATTAATAAGTGATTCTTACTTAAATCAAAATTATATATGCTTAGTTATAATTATAAAAAAAGTGTTTTTTTATTAAAAGTGTTTCCGTATATTTTAAAATAGTTTCTGCATCAGTTTATTTTAATAATTTTTATTTATAGTTTATTAAAATAAGTTATTTTGAACTTATTTTTTTCGTTAAAAATGATTACTTTGAAAAAAATTCAAATAAATTCAGAATTTAGTTAAAATATTTAGACTCTGTAAGATTTTCTTATTTGTGATTGTTAAAATATCTAAGTGTAAGTTTTAAAATCTCACGGTTAAGTATAAATGAGAAAGTTGAGAACAATATATAAAAAGGAAAGACTCACAAATCAATTGTCTTAAGATTTTGAATTAAAAGTGATTTTGAGTTGAAGATAAAGTCAGAGTTTTGACTGAGTTTCCGATCTTTCCTTTTTATTCTCTCAACAATAATAATTAATATATATGTGAATATATAATAAGAAATAACACGGCTAACTTATTTTACGTGAAAATAGATGTTTTTAATTTATTTAATTAAAAGATAAGAAATAATGATTTTTTATTTAAACTAAGAATCTAATTGGTAGATATTTAATTTAGATTAACTGAAGTACGCAATTAACAGTAAAATGGTCTCGTGTAAAATAATAAAATTCAATACAATAAACAATTTCAAAACAAACGATAAATTAAGTACATTTCAAATAATCAAAGTTAAAAAAAAAAATAAGAAAGAAATGTGCAAGAAACATAAAATTCATGTATATAAATAGGAAAAACTTCGAATAATCAGAGAGAAAAAATTAAAAAAAATAGACTTTTGAAAATTTGATATAAATTGGTTAAGAAAAATGCAAATATGTACTTCTGATTAGGTTTTTTAACTTTTGGTGTTAGAAAATTGTTAGTGATATATATGTTTTGTTTTTCACACCAAAAATATTATATTTACCTCTTATTTATAAACTAACTTTGATAACTATTCTCTTTAGAATAAAGATATTAAAATATTACATATCCTTTATTCAATATGAGATTCAGAATCATTATTTTTGTATTAGTAATATCAATAAATTCTTTCATCGTTTTTTTTATCTCAACTTCATATATATATATATATATATATATATATATATATTTAATTATATATATTTTTTCCTTTTTGTTCTCATAAAATCTAA
>Ga0099824_1007354_pt1 | contig 14635 bp, 10 predicted proteins | sample SiratrowhiteBW_FD_76837 | JGI IMG/M metagenome (GOLD analysis project Ga0099824, IMG submission 76837) | Root nodule microbial communities of legume samples collected from California, USA - Siratro white BW | ecosystem: Host-associated > Plants > Roots > Nodule | place: USA: California...
AATGCATATATAATGTATGTTTGAGTGAATTATTTTTGAGAAAATGCATTTATGAATGAATGAAATTTTTTTATAATTTCTTAAATTTTTTATGCATTTAAAAAAATTCCTTTCATATATGCCTTTTAAAAAAAAAAAAAAAAAGAATTGTTTTTTTTCTTTATGCATGCATCTATAAAAAAAATTCATTCAAACATATATCATATACGCATTCCAAAAAAAATCATGCATTCATAAATGCATTTTCTTATAAAAAAGATTCATTCAAACATACATCATATATGCATTCTAAAAAAATTTCATGCATTCATAAATGCATTTTCTCAAAAATAATTCACTCAAACATACATTATATATGCATTCCCAAAAATCATGCATTTATAAATACATTTTTTCACAAAAAAATATTCAAACATATATCATATATGAAATCCCAAAAATTTCATACATTCATAAATGTATTTAAAAAAAAGTCCAAAATTTTATAGATATGTTTTCTCAAAAAAAGATTTAAAAAAAAAGAAAAAAAATGAAAATGTGGTGAGTCATTTGTTTATGGATCATTGAATTCACAAGCTTGCAAATAATAATAAAATGGGATCATTCAAGCGAAGTGTTTAATAAAGGTAAAAATTGGTTTTTCTAATGAAACATTCATGTTTATGGAGCTTATTACTTTTGGCCTTCCCAAAATTTTCGAGCTTCCTAAAATTACCAAGCTTCCCAAATTTTCCAAGATTTCCTAAATTTCCAAATGAAAGGATTACCCCTAAGGGTTATTATTGCCTAAAAATTGGTACATTGGGGCAGAAACGTCATGATCCTGTTGGTTAGCTAAATGATTAATCTCCTATCTCTATTCTCCAGGGGCATTAAAAAAAATAAAAAAAAATAAAAGTCCATTAGATTGAAAACCCGCAAGGGCGATCTAAGCAAAAGATAGGGCAAAAAAAAAAGAGATAGAAAAATAAAATGGAACGTGTTGGAAGTCATTAAATTTTATTTCATTGTTAATCTTTTGAAAATTAGGCAATCATGATTCGAAATGATATATGGCCATGTTTCTTCATCTTAAACAGTTTTACAAATCCTTTGCACCCTCTTTAAGCCAAAAATAAATATTTCTTTCAAAATACCTTAAATAAGGATCATCAATGTTGAAACTTAGTATAAGGTCTCGATAAAAAAGTTCATAAACAATTTTATATGTCAAAAATTCTAATTCATCAAGAAATGAGCATTGTCAGAAATTCCAAGTTTATAATGGAGAACATTCTTCAAAGAAGAAGTGCACCAAAAGCTTCTCAAGATTGAAAAATAAAAAGAAAAAGGAAAGAAGAAAAGAAGAGTGTGAAAAAAAATAGAGAAATCAAGAAAGGAAAAAGATAGCTCATAGAAAAAGACCTCATTGTACACATTATTTGATTGATGGTCCTTGTTTCAAAATATGTAACCAAAAAAATTGAGTCTTTATATCCTTTTCTTCATAACCCTTTAACCCTTACCGCGTTACAAGCACAATAAAGTCTATATTGATTGATGAATGATTGCCTATGATTTTCACAAAGTTTAACTTTGTAACAAAAGGACGTGACTGACAATACGTGTCGAAAAAAGTGAAAAAAAGGAAAATGCTTATTAGAATGCTCTATTACAAGGGAGTTAATTATCAACAGGCCAACTGAAGTAATAATGGGGCAATATGATACCCAAACCATTCTTCACATATATAAAAGCTGGGGCAATCTGGTTTCTTTCATACCCTTGCTACCCCACATAAATAGGCCATCCTTCATACATATCTCATTGTTACCCTTGTACATACCAACTGGGACAATCTGGTTTCTTTCATACTCTTGCTACCCCAATCCTACCTCACAAAAATAGTTAATCCTTCATTATCCTTATACATACAAACTGAGGCAATTTGCATGAATTGTCTTCTTTTAGGATCAGCCTTTTACGCTATCCTTATTTTCTTTAGAACCAAGTTGTTCATACCTTCTAAGCTTAAAGCTCACATAGCCAAGCCAATGCACCAAAATTGGGGCACCAAAACTGGGACAATCCTGTTGGAAGATTTGCACGCCCAGTATCTTTCAAATACCTCAAACTTCCTAAACACTTACCCTTTACCCATGGGTTCGTGCATCTAAGCGGTATTTCCAAAAGGAAAGTTGATGGCTACACCATGTTGACATTAGCTTCAAATGACCCTGAATATATAGTGAATTCAATTATTACCAAGAATTTATGATTCTACACCGTACATATTCTTGAAAAACAAACAAAGAAAATCTTTTGTACATATTGAAAAATCATGAAAAAAAATCATTTGTACGTATTTGAAATATTCATCATATATACATTATCATTCAAGAAAATCAAAAACAAAATTTCATGCTTGCATCATTCAAAAAGGAACAAAAAAAATTAAATTTCATGCATTTTCATTTAAATTAAAATTCATATTCAACCAAATTTCATGCATTCAAACATGTAATTTCATTCAAATTAAATTTCATATTCAATCAAAAAATTCATGCATTCATAAATATATCATTCGAAAGAAGAAAAAAAAATCAAATTTCATGCATTCAAACATGCATTTTCAAAATCCACATTCAAGCAAAGTTTCATGCATACGTATGCATTCTTCAAAAAGAACAAAATCAAAAATTCACATTCAAGCAAATTTCAGGCATTCAAGTATGCACTTTTCATTCAAAAAGTTCACAAAGTTTCATGCATTCATAAATGCATTCTAGAAAAAAGAAACAAAACAAAAAAAATTTCTTGTAGTGTCATGCATCCAACATATATATTTCAACAAAGAAAAATTAAACTTCGTGCAAATCAACAAAAAATATTTTTAGGGAAAAGACTCAATGTTGTACCCCAATTAAAGAAATGACTCAATGTTGCATCTCTTTTTGAAGCAAGGGCTTTACGTCGTATCTTTATTTTAAATTTTCAATAGCTTTGAAGAATGGACTATACGTCGTATCTTCATTTTAAATTTTCAACAATTTTGAAGAATGGGCTCTAGGTAAAATATGTAAAATATGTTATGTACTTACTTTAAGTGGATAATATTATTATTAAAACATTACTTTTGTATTAAAAAAATCTAATATTAAAAATTACTTTATTGTATTCAAAGATTTAATTTGTATTAAGCTTTAAAAAAATTACAAATAATATACTTTAGATTGTACAACCATAATACATATTTTATATTTTAAAATGTACATCCAAATATACTTTTGTATTCTGAATAGGGCATTTCAAAATACAAATTTAAAAAATAAAATTAAAATTAATATATGGTTTCAAATCATGGGATGCAAAACGCAATGACAGAGAATTCATCACTGGTTAAAAACTTCGGCTCCATATGCAGGCTCATAACACATTCTTAACAATACTTTGAGAAGATTTAGATTTTTGATTTCCGGAATCACCCTAAAATAAATTCAGAATAGATTCTAAATTATTGAAAACTTCGTGAAAATTTTTACTATCGACCGTTTGACATAATTCATTGAAAATTGTTAAAAATTTATTAAAAATCATGGATTTTGAAACATATTTTAATTTTTTTCAATTTTTTTAAATATATAGTTTAGAATTCTTTAATACACTTTGAAGAATATTTTTCCAAATGTATAAAAAATTATTTTCATTATTTTATTATAGTAAAAATAAGCAGAAAGAAAATATCGAAGTAAAAAAAAAAAAAACAAAACTAATACTGTGGTTAGGTGAAAGTTATTTAGGATCATAATTAATTTATTTGAAGAATTTAGAATTCTTTAAAGAAAAAATAATTCTTTGGATAAAGAAATTGAAATTTAAAATTGCTTTAGGACATTTTAAATTAAGCAAGACAGTAGAATTTAAAACTCATCCAGTGATTGATATCAGGTTCATTTGTTAATTTTATAATCCGGTTTCACTACTGTTCTGATATTTTGTGTTATGTTATATTGTTTCATGGTTACAGAATTTATTTATATTCTGCTATTTTATTTTCAGGAATCATTTTTAATATGATATGATGACAATGAGGTTATGGTCTAATTTTTGGTAAATATTATGAGAGTTGTGATTTGAAAAAAAATTTAATCATATTTTATGATAGGTGTTAAATGTTCTTATAAAGATTAAGCAAGAACTGTTCAAGATAGATTTGAAAAAGCTTTAGAGAAGCCAAACTAAATATCGATTTGGATCCTATAAAAAGTGGTTACTTGTCGAGAGAAACATTGAGTGAAGTCACCTGCAGATGATTTTCTGATATTCAAATTAGTAAAAGTTAGAGAAATATTTAAAAATATTAATATAAGTAATAAAAGAGAGAAATTAAGTAAATACTTTTTAGAGGGTCAAACTATATTTATAGACTTTTGAATTTAAGTTAGAATATCTAACAATGAGTTGTTATTGAGCGTAGATGGAGTCTGTTATAACAAAATCAATTTTCATGTATTTTAAGTTGTTTGAATTTATAAGTAATTTTATCTGCAATTCTTTGAAGCCAGTAATAATACCTTTGAATATATTCAATCTACATACAAATTTAACTTTTGATATATGTAATACCCAATTATTTTTCAAGTGAATTTGTGAATTACATTAATGATAATACTAATCTAAATAACTTAAAAAATTGGATGAAAATAAGTGATTAGGGTTGTGAAAGAAGAAAACCAGAAATTGAGGTGAAAAGATGGACGTCCGGATCTGATAGGATTTGAAGAGAGTCGCCACGGCGTGGGGACGGAGGGAGAGACGGTAGAAGACTGAGGCACCAGAAAGAAAAGAAGAGAAAGAGTGGGAATGAGGGATGGAATAAAAATAAAAGTGTGTGTGAGGAAAAAAAGGTCATCATATATTTATCTACCCTATTGTTTTACTCATTTGTCCCTCAATTTCAATATATAACTCTTCTGTCTCCAATAATAATTTATAACTATTCTCTGTTTTCTGTTGCATACCATTTTAATCGTAAATATTTACTTTTATTCTCTTCATTTTAAAATAAAAGTTTAGTATTTTATTTTAAATAAATTTATATTTATAATTCAATTTTAGTTTAATATATATTGTATTTCTTTATTTTAAATATAGTAAAAAATAAATTAGTTAGTTAAAAAATAAGATAAATTAAATAAAATCAAAATTGTAGAACTTTTAAAATAGGCAGATCTTGAAATGTCTATGGAATAAATAAGAAAATTAAACTAATATTTAAGTTTTCATTTTTTTATTAGTAATAATATTAATAAAATATTTAAACTTTTTTGCAATATCTGTTCCGAAAATTATGTGATAATTGGTCAGTACAATTAAAAAATTAATATGCGTCTCTCTTAGTTATTTAACTAGTTCTTTAAATATTTTTATAAATATAGTTAAATTTATCAGGTGACAAAAGATAATTAAGAATGACAAATAAATAATAAATAAATAAAATAATAGCTAAAAGTTGTATGATAATAGAAAAAATTAATCAGATAATAGTTTTTTTCAAATATATATATATGTCATGAAATTGTAAAATTAATTAGGTTGTAAAAGAATAAAAAGTATAAAATGGAGTAAAAGAAAAGAATAAAAGCGAATGTCTCAAATAAAAGATACAAAAGATATATTGTTTAATATTGTTTAAAAGTGTGCAATACACAAGGTCAATAAAGAGTTATTAATTTATTCTATGTAACATTCCTCTTAAATTAATGGTTGAATTTGAAACAATTATTATTTTATTTTAAAATAATTGAAAAGGTGAAGCATAATATGTCAACAATTTATTGAGTGTCAAAGACCTGATAAAGATTAAATTCTTTTTGTTGAATGAAGTCACAAACGAAGTGTAATCAAAGTGTTTGCTTTTAGAATGCATAATTAGATTAGTGGCGAAAAGAACAACTCTAAGATTATGTGAATATAGTACTGGAGGTAAGATGTGTATACAAAGCTCATGAAGAAGATTACAAGACCATATGATTTCAGTCAATTATGTGAATATAGTACTGGAGGTAAGATGTGTATACAAAGCTCATGAAGAAGATTACAAGACCATATGATTTCAGTCAAGATAGCTGCAATACTTAGTATTCAACTTCAATTGTATTATGAGAGACAATTTTTTGTTTGTTTGATGCCCATGCTATGAGAGCACATAAGTATGAAAAGAATATATAGACGTAGAGGAATCAGCGGTAGGATTTGAGGAGCAAAAGAAGAACCTAAGAATCAAACTAAGATTGAGACTTCAGAGAGTTGTAAGAATTTGTTGTTGTCAGATGAGAAAGTTATTATCATCCAACTTGAATTAATTGATGTAGTGAAGTTATGAGAGATTGCATACGTTAAAGGAAAGGCGGAATTGTTAGGTATTCAAGTGTGAGTCTAAGTCCCACATTGTGTAGGAATGAGAAAGTTGAGCAACATATAAGAAAGAAGACCCATAAACCTAATGCATTAAGGTTTTGGGTTGAAGGTGGTGTCATTCCCTTGTGTGGGTTTGGCTCAGTTCTCATTCTTGTGAAATCTCCCCGTGTTTCCCCCCTCGAATTACCCAACAAGTGGTACAGAGCCGATGGTTTGCGACTTGGGCGAGTACAGTTTGACCCTGTATCGAAAGTCTTCCTGACGGAGGTTTCGGGGAAGCGTGTCCAGTTTAAGTGTGTAAACGGCAGTACAAGAAGTGAGGGTCCTTTGTGATTAAGGTACTTGTGTTTGAAAATGCTTCCGCTCGAGGGGGAGTGTACCAATGTTGAAGGGACTCTCACTTGAGGGGGAGACTTGTTAAGTATCCAAGTGTGAGTCTAAGTCCCACATTGAGTAGGAATGAGAAAGTTGAGCAACATATAAGAAACAAGACCCACAAACCCAATGCCTTAAGATTTTGGGTTGAAGGTGGTGTCATTCCCTTATATATTGGCTCAATTCTCATTCTTGTGAGATCTCCCCATGTTTCCCCCCTCGGATTACCCAACCAGAGACACATTTGAATTATTTGATTTGAGAAAAATAAAGATTTTAAAAAATCACATTCATTTCAAACATTTAATTAAAGATACGGTCTTAGTATATACATTATAGGGTTCTAATACTTTTCCTACACGTAACCGACTCTTAAAATCTAATCTGATTTCGTAGACCTTTCCTTATATTTGGTTTTCCATAGTTTATCGTAATAAACTATGATAGTGACTTCTCTCTGTCTTTATTTTTTTTAAAATATTATTTTATTATCCCGTAGTGACCTCAGCTACTACAACAGTACATAACCTTTGTTCCAATAATGAAAATAAGAATACCTTCTTCTGTAGAGTCCAATAGTGACACAATTTGAGACAATATTCTAACTACTTGCATGGGTTAAAACCTACAAAACCAACATCCTCTGTCAATAAAAATCAGTGTTAAATAAGCTTTACCTGATCTTAAGTAAAGCATTTGATACACAATAGAGGGTTTAGACACCAATTGGAATAAGAAAATCTTGCCCTAGGGTACTTGTTCGTTATCCAAATTCATAAATTGACTTGTGTCATACTAAAGATTTCATCCATATCAACCTTAAAATTTCTGAAGATGAGGTTGTTCCTATGTAACCAGATACTCCAAATAATCTCTACCAATATAGTATCCTATTGCAACTGGTGTCACAACGGTGACGATGAACAAAATAAAATTATTTTTTGAAAACAGAGGAGTCGCCACCATAGTTTATTATGGAAAAACTATGGAAAACCAAAAAAATTGATAAATCAAGTATGTGAAAACCAAATTTTGAGTCTGGGAGTCGGTTACGTGTGGGGAAGGTATTAGCACCCTATAACGCCCGTCCAAAGATAGTACCTTTAATTAAACAAGTAAAATAAGTGTGATTTTATAAAATGTTTATTTTTCGAAAGAAAAAAAAGCCAAAAAATAAAAATAAAAACAAAGAAAAATATTTTTTATTTCGAGGAAGGGCCCGACAAGGTTTGACCTTGCTCCTACGTATTTCCATTAGGGATGAAAAATAAAGGGTTACGTAGTTTTATGGATAAGATTGTTTGTCAGGTTGATATTTTTATTTGTGACATTTTATAATTAATTTTTTTATATTTGATATTAAAATTATTTATTTCCAAAGTTTCATATTAAATATCGTGTGACGCGTGTGGCCATTTCATATTTAAGAAACATTTGTATTAATAATATTAAATATCGTATGATGCGTATGGGCATTTGATATCTAATATTATTAAAAAAATAATATTCCAAAATTTTATTTCTAAAGTTTATATTAAATATCGTATGACGCATGTGACCATTTGATATTTAAAAACTTTAGAATAATAATATTAAATATCGTATGACACGTGTGGCCATTTGATATCTAACATCATTAGAAATTATAATATCCCAAAATTTTATTTCCAAAATTTTATATTAAATATCGATTGACGTGTGCGGCCATTTGATATTCAAGAAACATTTGGAATAATAGTATTAAATATCGTATGACACGTGTGGCCATTTGACATTTAACATTATTAGAAAATATAATATCCCAAAATTTTATTTCCAAAGTTTTATATTAAATATCGTGTGATGCGTGTGGCCATTTGATATTTAAGAAACATTTGGAATAATAATACTAAATATCACATGACGCGTGTGGCCATATTTAACATTATTAGAAAATATAATATCCCAAAATTTTATTTCCAAAGTTTTATATTAAATATCATATGACGCATGCGGCCATTTGATATTTAAAAAAAACCTTAGAATAATAATATTACATACCTTATGATGCATGCGGCCATTTGATATCTAACATTATTAGCAAATATAATATTCCAAAAATCTATTTCCAAAGTTTTATATTAAATATCGTGTGACGCGTGCGACCATTTGATATTTAAGAAACATTTGGCATAATAATACTAAATATTGCATGATGCATGTGGCCATTTGATATTTAACATTATTAGAAAATATAGTATCCCAAAATTTTATTTCCAAAGTTTTATATTAAATATCATATGAAGCGTGCGACCATTTGATATTTAAAAAAAACTTAGAATAATAATATTAAATATCGTATAACGCGTACGACCATTTAATATCTAACATTATTAGCAAATATAATATTCTAAAAATTTATTTACAAAGTTTTAGTATCCCAATTTAATTTTTATTAATAATAAAAAAATAATAATTATAACACAATAAAATAAAAAAATAAAACAAGCAAGATATAAGCTTAAAATATGGAGGTACACAAATAAAAAAGGTTGTAGTTTTGGGTCGGCCCCAAAGGCCCAGAATCATGTTTTATTATTTTGTTTAGGTTTGTGGTGCAATGGTAATATGGAGGGTACAAATAATTTTTTATTATTTTTTTTAGGTTGGTATGCAATGGTAATGTAGGGGGTGCGAATAGGAAGGCCCTAACTCCACAACCCTAGGCCATCATCACCTCAACCCTAAGCCACCACCACCTTACTCCAAACCCATGTTAGGTCTACCAACCCAAAGCGGCAGCGACGGCTTGGGAAGAACTGTGGGTGACCGCGGAGGTTGTTTTGGAGTGGTTTTGGGTGCTTTATTCCAACTTGAAGAATCTGAGCTTTTGGGAGCACAAAATACATGGACAAAATACAGAGAAGAATATATGGAAGATGGAAAATGATGAATTTTTTTATTATTTAAGAAATAAGAATTAAAAAAAAACAAAATTCCATAAAGAGCAAAAGGAACCCCTTTTTTTATTTTTTACTTTTATATGAAAATTAAATGATGAAGAAATAAAAAAAACATCACAGGAAGATAAGAACACACGATTTACAAATTTCAAATTTCAAGATCCATATAATAATCTAAATCTTACAAATCATACCTGTGAGTGTTCTTCAAAAATGATAGCCTCCTTTCCAAAAGTTCATTGCTTCTCAGTTTTAGACTGAGTGTGGATAGTAAGACAGGAGAATCAATCTTCTCTTCTTCTCTACTTTCTCTCTCTCTTTTCCTCTTTTTCTTCGTATCTCTCAAAGTGATCAGCAGTTCTTTTTTAACGTAAGAGCAGTTATCACTTAAGTGAATCCTCTATTTTTATTATTTTATTTATTTTTATTCTGAACATAGTTCAGAGCAGTTTTGAAAGATTGACTCTTTCTTTTTTCTTTTTTTTATTATTAAAGATGAAGTGTAGATGAACCTGAGATGAGACAGTTTGAGAACGGTCATATTTTATTTTTTATATTTTTTGTTATTGTGAAATGAGAACATGGGTGGTTTAGAGCAGTTTTAAGATTGACTAATTCTCCTTTTTATTACTATTATTATTATTATCTTTATCTTTATTTTTTTGTGAGAAGTTAAGATTGAGTGGGATGTTACTGAGAGTTGAGAATTTTTTTTTAATTTGTATTTTTTCTAATTCTTTTAGTTTTTTATTTTTTTCCTTTTTTAAGGAGAGAGATATTTTGGAATATCTCATTATCTATTATTTCACTCATCTTTTATCTCTTGATCAATCTTGAACAATTTTGAACAGTCTTGAACATAGCATAGCTCATAGAACCGAATCATCAATTTTTTTATACTTTTTTTAATTATTTATTTAACCGGACGAAATCGGTGACAGTTGCCCCTCTTTACTTAAGTTTTACTAATTTTCATATTATCAAAGTAAAGATTAAGTAAAGATAGAGACACAGATTTCGTTCGGGTATCTGCAAAAAATAAAAGAAGACTGAGATTTGGTGGTAGTGAGGTCAAACCTTGGACTGAGCCGAGAGGGTCACGCACCTTCACGATTGTAAAAGAGTGATGTTGGACCTTGGACTGAGCCAAAAGGGTCACGCACCATCACGATTGAAACAAAAAAGTGAGGTTGGACCTTGGACTGAGCCGAGAGGGTCACGCACCATCACGTGGTGAAAAGAAATGTGAAGCTGCAACCTTGACCTTATAAGGACGAGAGGGCTATGAATCTATACTAGAGATGCGACTTTGAGTCCTTTCTCCAAATACCAAAAAGTAAAATTGTTGAAAAATAAAGTGCAAAGATTCAACTTTGAGTTCTTTCTCACGCAACAGCTGAAAAGTAAAGTGTGGATATGACTTTGAGTCTTTTCGCACACGAACAAAAAAGTAAAGTGTGGATACGACTTTGAGTCCTTTCGCACACGAACAGAAAAGTAAGGTGTGAAGATACGACTTTGAGACCTTTCTCCAACACAAGCTAAAAGTAAAGTGTGGATACGACTTTGAATCCTTTCGCACACAACATAAAAGTAAGGAATGGCCAAGACCTTACTTCTACGGGGGATCAAGTGCCAAAAAAACAAATGTGACATTGCTTCTACAAGAGATCAACATACCAAAGAATACTTGTGACTTTGCTTCTGTCAGGAGTCGAAAAGTAAATTATTTGGAGATACGACTTTGAGACCTTTCTCCAGACGTGCTAAAAAGCAAATTAGAGATACAAATTCGAGTCCTTTCTTCAAATAGAGATACGACTTTGAGTCCTTTCTCTATAAAATAGCTTTGAGTCATGAGCTGTCATGTGAAGATTCAACTTTGAGTTCTTTCTTCACTGGATATTCGACTTTGAGTCCTTTCTCCAAATATAAGGTTGACCTTGAATCACGATTCAACAGTAGAGATACAACTTTGAATTCTTTCTCTAACTACAACGACATTAAGTCAATTTTTTTTTGTGAAGATATGACATTGAGTCCTTTCTTCACTGGAGATACAACTTTGAGTTCTTTCTCCAATAGGGATTCAACTTTGAGTCTTTTCCCTAACAAAACTTTGAATCATTCTTTTTCAAAAGGGTTGACTTTGAGTTCCCTATTTTCTATCTTCCAACATGGAGCCAGACTTTGAGTCGCTCATCTAAAAGGTCAATTTTGATTTGTCTATTTGCCCGAAAGATATGTATGTATGAATGCATGAAAACTTTGAGTTGTTTGAATGCATGCATGTGCATGTTTGAATGCATGAAATTTTGATTTCATTTTTTTTAATATGCATGTTTGAATGCGTGAAATTTTGAGAATGCATTTATGGATGCATGAACATCTAGAAAAATGCACATATGAAAATGCCTTTTGAGAATGCATTTTTTTCCTTCTCTTTCTCTTCTCTCTCTCTCTCTCTCTCTCTCTCTCTTTGCTATAAATCAAATATTTTTTTGAGCAATCATTGAATTCATTGAATTTGAAAAGATTTTCTTTTTTATTTGATTTTGATTCTTTTCCTTTTAAAAAAAATTGACACTTGAAATCAAAATGTCATTGACTCAACATTCGTCACACTTTGCTGCGTATGTACTTAAATTGGTGGATGAACAAAAATATGGGAGAAAAGGCTTTTGATAAACTGAGGAGAGTCCAAATGACATTATCTCTAACTGAAAATGATAGTGCCCCCAATCTTGATATATAGAGATTGAATTCAAATAGATAAAGGGTGTAACTTTACTTTGAAATTTCTCACAAAATCTTTTGAGAATATGGTATAGGCATGATGAACGTACCACCAGAGTTGCCCCAATTTTGAAAAAAATGGGAAATTAAGGTTCAAAGGGATGTCTAATTTTGTTGGGTTAGATGAACAAAAATTGATTTGGTGAAAAACTAGGATAACGCAACTTATATGGAGAAAGTTGTAGCTAAAAACAAACATATGCAAATTTGACTGAATATGGATTGTTCCAATTTTTTCAAAATATGGGTGAAAAATTAAACCGGATAATGGTTCGACTTGAATGTAGAAAAAATATGAAATACACAAATGAGGAAGGATTGCCCCAGTGTTAGTGTTTCTCTAACACTATTTTGCTCTTATTCAGTTGGCAGATTTTTATCATCCTTTATAGCAAACACATTCTGATTTTTTTTTCTTTTTTTGTCATATTGGCAGTCACATCCCTCTATTGTAGGTTATTCTTTGTGAAAATAATTGTAATCATTCTTCAATCAATATGGACCTTGTGTGGCTTGTAACGTGGTCAGGGGTTAAAAAGGTTTTAAAGAAAATGGTATAAAGGCTCAAAAATTTTTTATGGGTTTTTATTTTTTTTAAAACAAGGACCATCAACCTGATGTTGCATAAAATAGTTCAGGTTTTTGCTGAGATCATTTTCTTATTTTGTTTCTTTTTTTCTCTTTTTTTTCATTTCTTCTTCACAATAACATCCTTTGTTTGTGAATCGTCACTCTTTTAAATTGATGACACACTTTTTCCTTTTAAATTTCTTCACTTTTTCTTTACAACTTTTGATGCACTCTTTCCTTGATAGATCTCCTCTCGTGAAGCTTTTGACATATATCCTGAATTGAAATTCAACATGCTAATGATCCTTGTTTAGGGTATTCTTGAAAGGTTTTTTCTTTTTCTTTTTATTTTTTTGGCTCAAAGAGGTACACTGAAAATTTTTATTGATATTTCGGGAGGAAGAAACATAGCCATATATCATTCGAGTCCTGATAGTTTGATTTTCAAAGAGATTAACTCTTGTAACAGATTTCAACGACTTCTAGCATGTGTCATTTTTTCTCTTTTTTTTTCGTCCTTTTTTTTTTTTGCTTAAATTGCCCTTTGGGGGTTTTCAATCTATCAGACTTTTATTCCTTTTTTTTCGAATGTATCTAGAGAAAGGAACTTGAAATTAAGATTAACCATGTACAAAATCCAACTGATTGCCCCAATATGATGTTTACTCTAAGTTTTAATGGGTGACACCATATATTATTGAGACAAATCCTTTCTCTTTGGGGCTGAATGAAGGAAGGCTCAAAGAGGTTTTTAAGACATATGCATGCAAATATGTTACGTCTGAAAAAATCAATTTAATTCCTCTTTTTATGTCAAGCTTTAAGATTATGCCAAAACTTTTTCCTTCACTTTTATTTTTCATCAATAGATTCAATGATACCATAAACATGATTTATTGTGCAATTTTTTTTATCCATCCCACGACATCCTTTAGAACTCGAGAAAATCTTGTAGACAACTTATGGTGTGTACTTCTCTTAGCAATAACAAAGTATCAAAGAAAATTTTATTTCATCACAAGATAATGCAGATACGATTCCAATGTTTTTTTTGCATAAAATTCAATATTCCAAAAATATTACATTCCTCAGACTATGGAATCAGATTATGCATAAAATCTTTTAACTGTCAGAGTTGACCGGTAACGATAACTCTTCTCCATCCATCCTTGTGAGAATTAACGCTCCTCCAGAAAAAATTTCTTCACAATATAGGGACCTTCATAGTTTGGGATCTATTTACCACGATAATCCTTTTGTACAAATATGATCTTTTTAACCACTAGATCTCCTCGAAACTTTCACAAATAAACCTTTTTGTCAAATGCCTTTTTCATTCTTCTTTGATATAACCATCCATGACATACATCGTATAATTTCTTCTCATCAATGAAACTGAGTTGATCATATGTTGCTTGGACCCACTAAGATTCTTCCAACTTGGTCTCCATCAATACTCTGAGAAAAGGTATTTCAACCTCTTTACTTGATGCAATTTTACTTCCCTTATCTCTTGTTCAACTAATCTCCACAATTCTGGAGAGGGTTCACAT
>Ga0099824_1007357_pt1 | contig 14631 bp, 11 predicted proteins | sample SiratrowhiteBW_FD_76837 | JGI IMG/M metagenome (GOLD analysis project Ga0099824, IMG submission 76837) | Root nodule microbial communities of legume samples collected from California, USA - Siratro white BW | ecosystem: Host-associated > Plants > Roots > Nodule | place: USA: California...
ATATATATATATATATATATATATATATATATATATATATATATATATATATATATATATATAAAAGATCAAAAGAGTTTTTAGTCAAGTTCGAGACAAGATGAATTAAACTTTAAAAAAATTCGTAAAAATTAAAAAAATGATTGAAATAAATAATGAATACATTCAATTGAAATTATTATTGTGAGATTTGTAGTTATACAACATAAAATCAATTAATTGAGATACAAAAATAATTTTAGGAATAGCTGGTTCTAGAAAAGGGGTTAAATAAGCGTAAACTCAATTTGTTATAAACAAAAACCACCAAACAAGATCATCTAAGGCAAGAATATATAAGCACAAAAATAAGCAATTTTATACTGGATCACCCTAATCTCTTTGGGGTACATCCAGTTCTCCCTCAAACAAATTGTTCAAAAGGTTCTACTGCTCAGTAAATAGTTACAACAACTACACAAACCTCTTTAGGTTACAACGAGGCACAAACCTCTCTAGGTTATTCGAGTACACAAACCTCTCCAGGTTATTCGAGTACACAAACCTCTCCAGGTTATCACGAGTATACAAACCTCTTTAGGTTATTCCAATCTCAATCTCCCCCTGAGATCAAGACCACTCAAAATTGAAAGAAAGACTCTTAAAAGAAAGAATAATGAAAACTCAGAAGGATTTACTCTACAATGATTTCGCACAACCTAAAACTTTAGATGCTCTCAATAGAATATTTACAATAGATCTTAATTCATGCATTGACTCAATATGAGTACAAGTGTGGGTAACACTCAATTTTTTAAATTGGACATAAGGACGATGATGGATACATGCATAATCATCTTGTCCCAATCTCTATAACGGTCCCAATATATATTCTAGTCCTCATACAATTTTTCATTTTAAATTACTAAAACATCTTTGATTTATTATATAATTTAAAAACTTCATTCGTAACTTATTTCTAAATTCTAAATTATACATTTGATCACTTACTATTTTCATATAATTGTTTCACCTTTATCCAATTACTATTTGGTATTTATATAATAATAATTTTTTTTATATTTGACATTGAATAAAAAATATGTATCCTTAGAAAAAAAGTATGTATCATTTCACATTCAATACTGGATAATTTCATGTTTCCTTTAACATTAAATGTTTAGAAAAAAGTAAATGTGTATCTTTTATCTTTTCTAGAAAAAATTATTTAATTAATATTTAAAACAATAAAAAGATAAGTATGACATGTGTACAGATACATCCATTCCCTAATAAAGATGGAGATAAAACAACAAATTTATACTATTTAGATATGAATATAAAAATAAAATTTTACTTAAAAACTAAAAATAAAATAAACAAAGTCGAACTCGTCTAATTGATATCCCTAATCAATGTAGGATATCAATGTATTCTGTATACAAAATAAGGAACATAGAGTATTTATGCAAATACTTTTCTAAATAAACAGCAAACATATAGGGGAAGAATAGCCGTAATTATAAATAAAGATGAGTAAAATTGTTGATTAACCTCAATTTGTTCCACGGATCGTTAAGATAAAACAATATTTTATTGCAAATATAACCTGACATCTTATTATATAAACGAAGTGCTCTCAACCCAAGAAAGAAAAAAACTATTTAAATTTAATTATTCAATGATCTGATTCAAAAATTGAGAAATAAGCTTTATTATTAATTACGTCAAGAATGCATTAAAAATTATGAAAGTGTATTAAGAACGCTGTTTACTAAAATTTCACTTTCAATATTTTAATAAATGTCCTAAACAATCCGGTCGGTATTAAGTAGTAGTGCCTCTTTAAAAAGTACAACTTAATATTAAAGAAACATTTAAAGTGATTTTATCCTCATGTCATGTGGTAATAAAGCATACAGAATATCATTCAAAGGCCAAAAAGAAACTAAGGTCTGAGATTTGTAGTACTTTTTTGCTTCTCTCATCTACCAGAAATCTAGGGTCTAAACAAGCCTAATATGTTCAAAGCTGTACATTTTTAGTAGCAGTCAATAAATATCACATTAGTAGAAAGTCAGTGACTATGCAGGGTCTCTTTTTTGCAGCAGCCTTAGTGGTTAAGTAGATGGTTAGAAGCAATGGATTACAAGTTGTTAATTTAGTGACCGAATAACAGTCGTTTTCTGCATTAATTGAATACTATGATTTCCTTGTCCCCGTGACAGGAAAACGACATAAATTACACCTATATGCTGAACAACATAAATAACGCTAATCCTCGTCAAAACCTGCATCATTCATGTCCACATCGCCATCGTCATTGTCCTCAGCTTGTGTTTGATCATCAAATGTTGCAGCATTGTTAGGCTGCACATCATTATCTACCGTATCAGTGGGTCCAATCACCTGGGATGGTTCGGCCACCTTTGTTTGCATGGAGGTCAGACTTTCATCACTGAAGAATGATGAATATGGTTGAGAAACCTGAAGATGAAAATTGTTTAGTTCGTCTTAGATTCAGGTGGACCAACAAATGAATATTTATGTAAACATCACATATGAAAGGAACATGCACTGATAGAGCGTTCAAATTCTGATCAATTAGGCTCGATTAAAATTCTTATTCTAATGGATCAAATTCAACGTATTGATAATAGTAGACGTATAAATGACTTAGCGCTTTTACTTGGAATAAACAGTTCCTTTTCTCTGCACTTTCCACCAGCTTGTTCCATTGTTCACTCCTTCTTAATGTTGAGGCAGATCCAACCACCTAGATCAACAACATAAAAATGGATCGATATTCAAGTGTACGGACCAAATGAAATTCATGAACTCATCACATTAACCCAAAAAGACCTCGTACCAACACTGCTGACTTTGCTCTAGTGATCCCAACATTCATTCGTCGGATGTCTTCCACAAATCCTATGCCTTTATCTTTGCTTGCCCTGACACATGAAAATATTGCAATGTCCTTTTCCCGTCCCTGAAAGAAGTAGTAAATCATATGCAAACCAAGTAACAACCCTTTGAAATGAAAAAAAAAATATTATAAAATATACACTCTTCAATTCACCATGATTTATTTCTCCAATTTCAGTAGTTTTTTAAAAACTATAATTTATGATTTAATCAGGCAAAATTACACAATGAAGCCTCGTCTGTGGTCTAGTGCAACAGTTCATGTGGATGAATATTCATTCATAACCAGCTGTCTAAGTCACTCGCAATATTAGTCTTGCAAATGCCATGTTTACTGTATTCCAGATGGTAAACAATTAAACCTTATTCAAGTATTTGCATAATTTACTGTCAAATAATCAAAAGTAAAAATAAAAATGAACATGAAGGATATCATATAATAAACATTAAGCTAGTTTACCTGGCAACCATCAACAGTACATATATCCACTACTTTCTCAGCTGGCATTCCAAAGGTCTCTTCAAAACGTTTTTGGAAGAGTTTGACCTGTTGACTATATGGTGATATAATTGCAACTTGGTTACCAGACTTCAGTGCCGGATAAAGTGAAATCAGTTTTTGATACAAGAATAGAACAAAGTCAACTTCCTCAACATTTATCCATGAACCACTCCCAGATGGCCGAGCCTCTTTTCCCTCGTGTATATCAAAGAAACAGAAGGGGCCAAAGCAGCGGTAATCATGCCATGCACGTATTGTCCGTGATTTCACCTCATCCCCATCCTGCAATGAGTCTCCATAAAACTCCCTAGAGGGAAAGCTTCTTATCTGTATGATCATAACATGATAAAACCCATTTAAAAAAATTCACAGGAAATTTCAAAAATATAAAAGGAATACAAGAAAGGACATAACAATGAATTTTCTCCAGAGAAAAATAATAAAAGGAAAAACTACGGGTACTCAAGGACCAAATACTAATGAGATTAAAACAATTCCTATTTTTTACCTGAATGAAACACAATAAAACTGATTAACAGGAACAGGTCATATTCCCTGTTATGTGATGCAATCAAAATCTAGGGGAAAACTTTAGGACTTTAGAAGTGTGATACACAGCAGCATTTGAATAGCAACAGAATAGTATTTATATTGAAATGTAGCAAAAAAAAAGAGGAAAATCCTCTATTACAACGTGGAAAAGAGAATTTTAAGAGAAATGAAACTATGAATGGATCAGAGCTCTCTTGCAGAAAGGTAAATAGGGAAAACAAACCCAAACACCCTCCCCATCCTGGAGAAGAACTTCTCTCAGGCTGCCCAAAATAACTTCCCTTCAAGAATGATCATGATCCCTTTCAGTTTATCTCCCTCCAAATGCCCCTACTCCCTCCAGCACGATTCTTGCATCTGAACTCTCTTTCTGCCAGCTGACCATTCTATTATGCCCTACTTTTCTCCTTCAGCTGGTGCCACTTGATTCTTTCTACAGTCTTGCACAAGCAGGCCTAATTGCTGAGGGATATTTGCCCCTTCTTTTGTTCCCCTGAACCCTCTTTCCCCTATATACCTTCATTACGGACCTACTTGTAACATGGAATATCACATGAAGATAAAATGCTAGGAAAAATACTTTAGGAACCATAGAAGTGAAGCCTGGAACATTTGTATACATATTCCATTTGTAAGTCTTCAATTTAAAACATTTTCTATATCCCACTGTGTTTGATTTATATTCTTCAGTTTAAAATATTGCCTTGATCAGTTTACCGATTAGGCATCACTAAAAGTCATTCCTTCAAAACCACAATTCTAGTGTACTAAAATTTTGCTAAAAAATTCACAACTATAATACCACTTACAGCAACAGAGCCAACATGGCCCCTGTATTTCACCCAGCAAAAGAGGCAATTCTTATGTCTCAACCGATTGATACTCATTCGACCACAGAAAGACCACATGTTAAATAAATTAATTTCGCAAGATTGTGCTACACAAATGTATTAGAAATGGATTATGGCATAAGTCAACTCCAAAACCTAATTCAAGGGGGAAAGATAGCCCACACCTTATGAGCAGTATTTTAGTCATATTTCTAGCTAATATAGAACTTGTTAACAGTATGCACCAACCTCAGGATGCATTCGATATTGAGTCTTCAACATTTTAACTGGATAACCAGCCACCTTCAATCTTTCAAATAAGCTTGTTCCATATCTTAAATTCATGAAACAAGAAAGCCAAAAATATTCAGGTGTTAGTAAAAAAGAATGGTTTAATGTATTAAAATCATAACAACCACAAAAATAATTGTTTACCCATGATTCTTAGCCATGTCTGAAATTACAGTTGCTGGAAGTTGAGCTGGATCACCAACCTTTTAAAAATATTTCAACAAAATGTAGCCTCAATAAGGACATCATTCAGCAAAATGAATTAAAAAGTCTGTAGCCCAACAAGCTTTTAAAAGGGTCCAAAACTGGTTGTACAAAAATATTTCCACTGTCCAGGCCTTCTACAACCATTAGTAATTAATAGACATGAATTGTCAAACCCATTCCTGTATACCATTTCACATCTTTTTGATTAAGAGTTAATATGAAAAATCAATTTGCTTTCTTTCACAGATGCTGTCAAAATGTATTTTTTTTATTCAAAATTTGTATTTTATACATGATATAGAATATTGTTCACATGCATATGAAGACAAGTAAAAAGTAAAATAATGTAGGTTTCTGTAATGCAAGGATAAGCAATGTAAAGTACCAGAAAAACTTTTTTGCATTGATTGGCTAACGGAACGAGTGTTGCAGGCTCCACCTGTCATAAAGAGTTGAAAATAAAGTAAGCAACACCGGTTTTACATTAGATATTATTAACAATCTTTAATCTGCTCAATTCAAAAATAAGTTATACAGCAGGAAACCACATAATAAACCATTTCAACTTTCTAGGCCTATTTTCATTGCAATTTAGGAAATAAGATTACGATTATTAGTCTAATTTAGAAAATAAATATTGTTCCCAAAGAATCTCTTTACTAAGTTCCTCCTTTTGTATTTGGTTCTATTTGTTTCATGTATGACCTTTCCCCAAGTAAAGATAAATTATCTGTTCACACTATCAAATTCTCTTATTGGGTGCTCTTGACTTAGGGGACCAAAGTTACTCCATGACAAGTATCCAAGTACTTGAGAAACCTACTTTTAAAAGATAGCCATTAGGGGGAAAGAACCAAACACTTAAATACTCCACCAAGTATACCATACTGCTCAATGAGACTTAGGCACCATATACTACCCAAGTTCCTATATAGCATCATTCCTGAGAGTTGATGTCTTGGTGGCTTTCTCTATATTACAATTAACTCACTGACACTGCACTCAACACCCTTATTAGTCAGAAAACTCTACTAGTCAGAATTTTCTGTAGGTAACTCCTTTTGAGACACCGACAACTACCTCTGATGCCAATTGATAATTAGCGAAGCACTTGAGGAACTCACTCTAAAAGCTAGCTATCAAAGGAGCAAAACCAAACACTTAAATACTTCACCATGCATCCCATACTGCTGCTTGATGTGGCACTTAAGCACCCCATAATACCTAAGTTCCTATCACTCTCCAACAAATTGATTCTTTAGTTCCTATCACTCTCAAAAGCTAGCTATAAAAGGGGCAAAACCAAACACCTAAATACTTCACTCTGCATCCAATACTGCTGCTTGATGTTGGACTTAGGCACCCCATAATACCCAAGTTCCTATCACTCTCCTACAAATTGATTCTTTAGTTCCATTAATGCCACATTTTTCAAGGAAATGCCTTTCTTCACTACAGAAGTGAAACCAAATTCAAGATCTTAGGTCTTACCACTGAGGTTGTCTAACTCGACAGTTTACATAACTTCGTGGGAGCTTTGTAAACTCGAATTACAAACTCGTAAGTGTACTTTGAATAAAAATTATAATAAATTACCTATAAATAACATAATAATTCAATATTATATGATGCTATAAATAACTTTCTATATTTTTTTACTATAAATTATTATTAGTTGATCATATTATATATCATTTCCAAATATTTTTCTAATATTATTATCCTTCTATAATAATGCACAGCTGGGTCTGTGCATTATTCACAGTTCAAGCCCAAAGGACTCTATTGTGGGCGAGTTAGAGATACTAAGATTTATAACATAAAATCATTTTTATGTCTTCAGATAATAGATTAAGTTTCAGGGATAATTGATTCATGAAGTTATTCCATATGCATACTGCAATTCCAAAACAAAAACAAAATTAGTTGCTGGAATAGTTTCTGGAACCTCAGCAACTTCTTTTGATCAAACTTTGTCAAGTTAGTTTATATTATAAGCAATCTTAAAAGTGAGTCAGCAACTAAACTGAAGAAGATTTCACACTTACCGCTTGTGCTGCTTCATCTATAATCACAACATCAAATCCACGATTTAGTTTACTGAAAACATGGGAACCACTAAAGCTGAGAGTGGAGAAGACCTGCCAAGCGCAAAAAATACTAAGAAAATCAGGTTGCTTTTGCTTATGCATTCAACATAAAGTGTGAGGATACATACAATTGTGGCCTCGTCTAAAATTGCAGCCCGGATACTGTCATCATTACTTCCTGCAGGACCGTTACTTTGCTTATTGGTAGATGATTTATTGGCAGAAGAACGTTTTTGTTTCATCTGCATATAAAATTTTAAAACATTCAAATTCAACCCAATTACATTTGAGAGTGTATCAACAATACAGATTGCAATTTAAACAGAAATCCTTAAACAATGCTTGGACTACCAATTCAGTGGTCAAAATTGGTAGGTTTGAACCAAATTCAAGAAATATCTACTATGCTCAAAATTTATTTCATTTAAGAACATTATTCAAAAAAGGGGTATAAAATTATCACAGTATCTTCAGTGGTTGATACACATCATAAATACAGCAATGACTGATGCACATGCTTTGGGCTTGAAATCCTGACTAGTCTAGCTCTTTGAGAGCATAGATTGTCGCAACTAACCTCTATAGTTATTACCCTCTCTCTCTCCCTTGTCTTATTCTAAATTATTTCCCTCTCCACTCTCACCTGCCACATCAGCAATCTGTTAGGCTCAACTCTATGTAGCACAGCTATTCTCCATGTTCCCCATTCTACCTTTATTTCCATAAATTATCCACTGCATCTCTCAGTACCTACATCTAAATAATGGGGTAATCACCATTCTATAATTATAACAGGAGCCTTTTCATTTAACTTCATATCACTCGTTATTATATCAAGAAGACTCTTCATTCATTTCAGGAAAATGTTAGCATCCCTTTAGGGCTGAATATTAACATCTAAAATTGGTGTTAAGTTTTTATTGAAAAAGAAAAAAATTCATTAATTTTATACTTTTGATCTACAGATGTTTTCTTTCTCAATAAAAACTTACCATTTTTAGATGCATAAATCAGCCCCAAGTGTTGATGTTAATAAAACCGTTAATTTAATAGTTAAGCTTCCCTCCAGACCTGTCCATGCATAATTATGGCATTATAAAACAAATTTACAGTAGTGATATGAAAGATTAAATAATGATGATGGCAGCATAGCTAATTGAAACACATTTGTTCTAACGTTCCACGTACAAGTTCATCCAGGGAAACAGCCTTGATAGAATGATGTGCTTTGAGACCAATTCGTACAATTTTAGGGCAATAAACACGGTCATTTTCATCATGTACACCTAAGAACATCCATGAAAAAAAATTCAAAAATAAATATGCAATCATGATAAGGCGGTATAGAAATATGAAATTCTTAAAAGAAAAGGCAAAACGTAAACAAGGAATGTAAAAGAATTCAAGAATTGCTAGGTAAAGTTCGGTCTGCAAATAATATGAAATAGTTAATTACAAGGCCTGGCCACAACCAGGATGGCAATGATATCTCCCTAGTGAAGGTGTCCTAAACACAACTAAGGGAAAAATCATGGCAAGGATGCAAAAATAAAAACATTCTTTTTTCGCTAATCAAAGCATTGAAGAAATTTAATACCTCCATTGAGAACCCTCAACACAATCTCATCAAGGGCAGAGTTTGATGGGGCACATACTAACACTCTTACACGATACTTACGACTTGAAGTTACAGCTTCAGGTTTCTGATAAAAACCATCATTAGAGAAGATATTATTTTCGAAGATCAAAAATTTCAACCAATGAAAAAAGTACTTACTAGTTCATTTCCAGTAGTTGGGTAAAAACCATCATCGCCGTCTTTCGGCATCAGACTGTCCCTTGGATTAACACTACTAAGCCATGGAGACGCTAGTCCCCAATGTCTTCTTCTGCCATAACAAAAGGGGAAAGAAAATAAAATCTTCTAGCATGATGAAATATGAAAAATGCATTCGACTAACAAGCTAGTATAAACACCATATTTGGTCTATTTAAATTGATCTTGGGACAGAAGTTGTCACCATCCCAAGGTGATTTTGCAAGATATATACTTTGAAACTAAATAGTACAATGTTGCACTTCTACCGGATTCACAACAATATTTATGAGAAGGCAGGCATAGCAAGAGAGCAAACATGTATAACACAAAGCAAGAAGAAACTAATCATGAACAGAACAGAGAAGGATTTTAAAAGATGGCCTATATGGGGAATTAAAAGAAATATCGTGTCAGAATCGCAGGAAAAACCAAAATACATGGCATGACTTTTTCTTGACTAGTAAAGCCTAAATATTCTCAAAGCAATCTTACTTCTCCTCCATAGGTAATTTTGGTCCCTGCCTTAGCTCATGGGTCCTGCTTCCAAAGAACAAATATCAATAAACATGTGTATCAACAAAGAGATAGAAAGATTAGACAAAAACATGGCCAAAAATTTCTTGGTTGAAGCAAAATTTGCTTCAAAATCTCACTTCTACCAGGCACTCTGTTAACAGAATGCTTTGCTCAAGACACAATTGAAACCAAAGACTGAAATTTTAGACATAGAAGACTGCAGAAATATATTAAAATATTATACTTACTTTGAATGCATTCTTGTAGGAGTTGCATGCAAAATGGTACTTAGAATCCCAAGTATGGTCTGAGTCTTCCCAGTCCCTGGGGGCCCCTGATAGGAGTTGGTTAGGCTCGATTACTACTTTTTTTATTATAAAAAAATCTACCATACACTGATAAAACCCAGATATATGTCTCATGGGTATATAGCAAGTGGACAATGGATGTCACAGAAATAGCAAGTAAATTATTAAAAATTACTTAGCTTCAGCAAAAATTCTGGAGAGGACCTAGTGACATGACATAAATGGACATTATAAACAGTTTTCCAGTAGTAACAATTTACAAACTCTAACCTAATGGCCTAGCTTTGCTTTATAAGAAACACAAAATAGCAGAAGGTAAATTATATCCATTGCGACAAATGTAAAACCAGACCAATTCATGATTCAACCAGTCTAACTGGTTATTCTTTTTGTTGCCGAAAGTTAAAAGAAAAATCTGCCCACTCATTATGGAGCTCAAAAAGAAAATCAGAACTGAATCAAAGAAAAAACCGGCTGTAAAACAAGCTTCATGTTGTAAATAGAGGCTTATTAGGATAAAAAAATATTTTCAATATCTCCATAGTAATTAGGAAAAAACATCTTCAAGATCTTCCTATTCATTTCAGCATATTTTCATTTCATTTTTTTAATAGTTTTTGATTATTGCAAATAGAGATGATGAGAATGTAATTGGTGTGATTGTAATCAATAAAATAAATATTTGTTTTCTTACATAGTTCAAGTTCTACTGCCATGTTCACAGTCGTCAACATTTGTTTTCTTACATAGTTCAAGTTCTACTGCCATGTTCACAGTCGTCAACCGTTGTTCGTCATCATCGTTAGTGGTGGGCCAGAAAGGGTGTGCCCCACTACCACACCAAGGTCGTAAAGACCTCTTGGGCACCAAGGGATGACATCTCATTCGACAATGAATTGGTTCGGTCACCAAATAGTTTTTGTTTTTTTGTTATTTTGTTATGAATCAAAGCGATAAAGGTTGAATTTTTCTTATCTCTTTGATTTTGTGTTTTTCAATGTTTGGTATCAAATCTTTCAAAGAAGAACTTTATCATTTGAGAACAATGATTGAATCAATGACTAAGTCTTCTAGATCGTACACCCTACCCATGAAAGGTAAGAGTACATTCAATACTATTGGTCCTGTGTCTCAGGCTGATTGGATTCTTGATTCAAGAGCAAGTGATCACATGACTCCTTTTCCTATACTCTTCAATTTGTATCTCAAAATGACAAAAGAACAACTCATTATAGTTGCAAATGGTGACATCATACCCATATGCGAGTCTGGGAATATAACTTTAGAAGCATCTATTTTTTAAAAGATGTTTGAAATAAATTACTCTCAATTCCCAACTATAACAAACAAGTCTTTTCACATAATTCAGCATTACTGATAAATATAACATCAAACATTGCCTCAGAAAAGGAAAATACGAAAAAAACATTAAAAGAATTTTAAAACAGAAAAAAGCCAAATAGAGACCAACCTGTATAAGGACAAAGGCTTTTGATGATAGACCAGCCTGGAACAGAAATAAAATGTTACTATAGAATGAATAAATGTTACAAGAGCTTAACATCTTATTAAGCAATAAAAAATTCGGATTCATCTTCACTTCTTATCATGATTCTTTGGTCATTTTTTCTCTTCTTTGTTGTCTGACTATAATGGCATATTTTGCACCGTAGATTTTTCTAATTGTGCATGCTTGGATGAGCTTTGAACTAAAGGCAAAAAAAATGGTTTCCTTTCCTAGCTAAACTATCATGCTTCTCCTTACAAAATCTAACTTTGAGAAAGGAGAATTTGTTCAGACATTATAAATGTAACATAGCCTTTAAATTTTTTAAAAGAACTTTCAAAAGGTTTCATAAAAAAAAATCATTATCTTCTAAAAGAGTACTAAGAATTTCATAAAACAAAAGAAAATGATAAAGAAGAAAGAATTTATAAAGATGGCGAGTTAAAGGTGTGAATAAAGTTTTTTGTTTTACAGTTCATTTGAAACTAGATGTTAGGTAGTTTGTCTTAGAGGTCATTTGCTCTTACATTTCTTCTTCTGACTCCTATATCAAAACCAAAAGATATTAAGATGAGATTGAAATTGGAAAAACCCAAATCTTTAACATGTACAGCAGAAAAGAAAATGGGGAAAACAAGGAGCGTGTTCAACTTGACAAAACTTGGTGACAAGAAAAGTAAGAAACAGAACTCTGAATGATATGTTATGTATCATAATACGTTTGAAATAATATATCCCGTATTTTAGTTATAAAATACTTTAACCAAATGTCAAATCCAAACATGAACATATGCCCGCTTAGGTACTGGTCAGAATCCAACATTCATTCTTTGTAAACAATATATCAGTAACTAATCAAGAGAAAAACAAAACTTGGATTGGTTAAAAAAAGCAAAAAGATAATTAACAAACATGAAATTGATGAACAAGTTTGTTACTTTATTGAACTTCTAAAGTAAAAACTTACTGTAATGGCCTCACGTTGGTACTGATTAAAAGTATTTTCAACATATTCTCTCAACGGTGTTGGGATTTTCCATCCCTCGACTTCTGTGCCAAAACTTTCTCCAACTGCACTCAATATTAAATCCTTGTACGGGAGACCGCTTATAGTTCGAATAGCCACATATTCACGAGCAATGGTAGACAAGCTGCACAGCTGCACAATTTTCACATTGGATCAAAGGCAAAGCTAATGTATAAGAAAATGTATTCTGTTAAGAAAAAAGAAATGTGAAAACCTTTACTTTTCTTTTATAAATTAATAATACAATTCATTAGTCAAGGAACGAAACCTCCACATATAAAAAACACAATTGATATCACTGGTAGTACAAGATAGAACTGGTTACCTTCATAAAATATAATTGTCTTTCTGTCTCGCATACATGAGATCGCATGTTAAACAGCCTAGGGCAAGATTGCACATTATCTGTATTAAATTTTAAGAATTCCCCGGCAAGGTAGAGTCTAACTCGAACAAGTCTTGTTTCAAAAAATTTCCGAACATGTTCCACCAAAGCAAATGCATAAACAGTGGGTAATCTTTTTCCATCCACAAACTGCAGCGACAAATACAGATAGGCAATCAATTTAAATTCAAATAGACAAACAATTCAATGCCCAAAACACATCTTCTTTTCACTAGTAGTACCTTATCTTTTGAAAGCAGCAAAAGATCATTCTGTGATATTGATTCTCCCTCATTAATTTCACACGGAAATTCTATAAAGTGAAAGTCATCAGCCTCACTCCAACTTTTTACCACCCCCAATTGCCAATCAGTCACTGCGATCAGGCAAACAAAAATGTTCTTCAGCAACTACAACAAGAGACCCTTCAAACTTTTATTTTGGTCCCTAGGGTATCTCAGTAGAGAGCTAAAGACTAATCCAAAGATTTATTTAAGGGGCTATTCTCTCTTAGCCGAGAGGTAAAAAAAGACTAATCCAAAAATTTATTTAAAGGGCAAGGCTTTCTTAATAGATATTCTTCCATTAACACAGTCCTGGGATCGAACTTTGATTATGTGCTTAAGAAGTATATTTATTTCTCAACCATACCACACCATGTTGGTTGACCCTCCTACCTTTTAAATATGGAAAGCAAACACATTTAAATTGAAGAGAGAAAGGGAGAACCGCAACTTAGACAGAGGTTTACCAGTTCTCTGACTAGTGCTACAATATCACTCACAGTTAACAAGCATAGTATAGAAAAGGTTAAAGACCTGCGACAACAGCCATTGACAATTAACTGAGCTACTTTACTACTGCTAGAATAAACAATCTTCTAAAAAAGTGCAAAATAGTTGAAATTAGAGATACCCTCTTCCTCCTCTTTCTCCTTAATGATCTGGGATTTGGCTTCTTCAAAGATGAGGGGTTCGTAGGTGGCAATATAGTCATCAACATCTGCGTACCGGTTCTTCACCTTCACAAGTGTCGACGGCTTCGCAGTCCCTTTTTCCTCGCTGTTCTTCTGCTTCTGAAAACACCAAATTCTAAACTGAATAACGAATGCTAAACCCAAAAACACAGAAAACAAATGAAAAAGAGTAAAGAATGAAGTAAATTGCCTTGGATTCCTTGAGGAGAGCAAAGTAGTCCCAACTAAGAATAATTTGGTAGAAGCGGCGGATTACTGATTCCTCTTGAAGCTTTTCCTTCTCAACTGCCATAACAACTGATGAATAGAAAAGGGAAATAAACCTCCAACTATTCAAGCAGCACCGAAGCAAAAGCACCACGAACTCGACCCTCAAAATGGCACCGTTCCAAGAAGAAGAAAAAGAAGCATCACCACTCCAAAGAGAACACCGAGGAAATCAACAGTTACAAGCGCAACAACAGCGACGCTAATCGCGATTAAACGGTGGCGGAAGGGTCCGTGGTGGTTACCGACAAGAATGCCAGAGACGCGAAGTAGGAACTGCCGTGTGTTGTACTGCAAGGGTTTTGAGGGTTTTGAGAAGTTCAGTAAAGGAAGAGCCTACTTTCGTACTCAAGGGTTGAGACTGTCCTTCTTATGAATAGGTAGTCTCAGTACGCTAAGGAAGCTTGGTCTGCTTAGGGCGTAAAGCAGAAGACTTTGCTCTAGCTC